>Ga0209543_1000029_pt1 | contig 214857 bp, 173 predicted proteins | sample MesohylFT_FD_187296 | JGI IMG/M metagenome (GOLD analysis project Ga0209543, IMG submission 187296) | Host-associated microbial community of the marine sponge Aplysina aerophoba from Gulf of Piran - sponge mesohyl, lysed by freeze-thaw... | ecosystem: Host-associated > Porifera > Sponge >... | reverse complement strand
TCAATTTGTCTTTTGCTTCCGAATTTTTGTGTGCGTAGGTGATGAACACCTTTAGTCCTTTGCTCATTGACTTTTCTCCACAGTACCAACTTCTTTGAAAATGAAACCTCACAACCTTCTGAATCGCGGATTTACGCGGATTACACGGATGACGCAGATTATTGACTTTGGTATTGACGAGTTATTTGTCCGAATGACAGAATGTTTTTCTTTGACAATCTTTGATGTTTTTCCTTGCGATGCCCTTCCGGCAGCAGAACCCTTAAAATCCGCGTAATCCGTACAATCCGCGATTCAGACACTCCGCTCCACAATTGTAATCTCATCTTCCGTTAAATTATACAATTCATACACCAGTTTATCAATCTCATTTTCACGGTCGGAGGTGTCTGCGTCCGGGTCCTTACGTTTGGCTTCAAGGATTTTATCTACAAGAATAATCAACGGTTCCTGCTGCTCACGAGGTGTTTTTGCAATAGGAAAATCCCTAATTTTTCCCACACCTACATCAAAACCAGCCCCCCGCTTCTTACAATTTACTTGATACCAATAAAGAGCAAAATTTGAATTCAGGATAGCCAATACGTATTTCAAATCATAATTTTTCTCTTTTTCAATAATTGAGGAGAAGGAGAAACCGAAAAAGAGTTCTGATGTATCATATGTAAATTCGGGTTGCTTAAACATATTTTTGAAGATGATTTTGGCGGAGGTAAAGTATTTATCTTGCCTGGGTCTATGTATACCATAGGGGCCATTTGATGAAGTTATGAGCATTTGGACTTTATCCAAATGGTTTTTGAGGCGAGCAAACAGCTCATCACCTTCTATTTCCTTTTTTATATACTTATCGCTATAAATTAGGTACTTGTCATGCCATTTGACTCCATATCTGAAAACGTTCATTGGATTCACATATTTTTTTAATACTTTCCTCTCTTCTGCATTTAAGCGTAAACAATCCACCTCACGTTGAGTTAGGACGAACACACCATCTCCAACCTGCACATTTTCCACCGGCGTTTTTTCCAAAGCTTTCTTTGAAATTCTATCAGGTGCTTCAACTACACCTTGAGAAACATCGCAAATCTCTCCAAGTCGAATTACATTTTCAAGTTGCATTTGTTCATTTTCAACCAAGATTTCATCTTGATTAGAATAGATGGTTGAATTTTTCAACTCCTTGAGGTGTGAATTATCCGTGTTTTCCATCTTGTTCAAATCAATCAGATTGTTCTGTAACCTTTTATAAATAAATTCATCGCGGTTTCTGTCTTTAATGTAAACGGCTACCATATGCTGACCAACAACTTCATCAAAGACCTTTAATTTTCCAATATCAACAAAAGAGATAAACGAAAGTTCATCTTTTATTCTGCGAATTAGTTTTTTCGCCCCACTACTATTCAACCAGTAACGTGATGTAATATAAGAAACAACACCACTTTTACTTACTATATCTATAGCTTTGTGTAGGAAGAAATACCAATAATCCATTTTTCCCTGATGCCACTGTTTGCCCCATTGATTCTTTATGATTGGTTCAAAAACACTTTTATTGTTCTGTTCCTTGAGATACGGAGGATTACCAATCACGACATCAAACCCTTCCGTGATCCCAAACATCCACTCTGGGTCAAACCAATCAGCGGTGGCGTTCTGGTCATACGGATCCCACTGTGCAATTTTTTCGGCATCATCTGCTGGGGTACCCATGCTTTTTAATTCTGCTGCCAATTCTGATCGCAACTGCTTGTCCTTGCGTTGATATTCACGTTTACGTTGACGGGTGGTGGCGTGGAAATGCCGCTCGCGGTTGTTGCTCAGTTCGCGTTCCAAATCTCGCGCGGTGTTACTTGTTAGCATCCGTTGTGCTGTGAGACCTATCAGTGTGTTTGCCGTGAGAAAGCGTGTCTCCAAATTCGGCAACGGTTTGATGCCGAAGTTCTCTGCATTCTGTTCCGGTTCCTGCTCAATGGCGAGGGATATAAAAAAGCGGAGTTTTGCGATCTGACATGCTACAGGTTGGATGTCTATACCGAAGATACTGTTTTGAATCAGATATAGCTTTCGTCCGAAGTCTGAATCTCGGTAACGTTTGAAAGTTTCATCGATTTCGATGAGTTCTTCACGCCGCGTCGGGTCGTCTTGTGTATCAAACGCGATTTCTGCTCGCTGGAGGGCGCGTTCCTTCTGTAGCTTTTCCCATCGACTGTTATCCGGGTCAAGTCTCCGTAGTGCAAGGGTCAGTTTGTGGAGCATCCCCATCGGGAATGCGCCTGACCCAACTGCGGGATCCAATATCTTGAGTTCGGAGATTGTTTTCACAATGGCGTCAGTTTCGCTATCGTCAAACCAGTCGCTCGCATCGTCAAATATCTGGGCATAATCAAGAAGGTAGCGTAGACGTTCCTCCCACAATTGTGTGTCACTATCAGTAGGACTGCACTTTTGGGAGAGCGTCGCGACTAATGCCTCATCTACCATGTAATCGACAATGGCGCGCGGGGTGTAGTAGGAGCCGGTCTGTTTACGCACGGTTGCACCGGTTTCTGGGTTGTAGGCGGCGAGTAGGTTTTCAAATACCCTACCGAGCAATTCAGGGTCTAATGCTACTTCTTGTTCTATCGGTGTGTTCTCCTCGACGGTGAATTTGTAATGCTCAAGTAGCGGGATCAGTCCATGATGTGCGTCAAAAAAGAGGCGGTTCGGAATAGATAATTTCTTATACTGATTATCAGAGAAACAGTCGATTCGGTAACTCTCTTTACCTGTCGCTTCCCAGCTATCCAGACAATCGAACAATCCGCCGTTGATGAACGGCGTTTGACCGAATATCCCCACTAATTTATCGGGGTCGTGCATCTGATCTTTATAGCGATACCGTGAGAAATCACGATTTGTAGAGTAGCCAACGGTGCTAAACCTTCGCTTCTCTATTTCGGTGTTGAGTGTAGCGAAAAAGAGGTTTTGTAGCACGGCGCGATAGTAGGAATCGCCGCTGTCAAAGTCGTCCTCTTTGAGCAGGTCTTGGATTTGTGCTTTGTTGAACAACGCATCTGCTACCAGTCCTTTTTCCTTGATGAACCAGATAAAGAGTAGGCGCGTGATGAGACGTATCACATGCTCTTCCGGTTTTATGACGCGGTTTTCATCTGTTGGGAACTTTGCCTCCGCTGTTGCCCATTCAAACCATGAAAATAGTTTCCGATAGAACTGTTTGTTGAGTTCTTCGGTGTCGAGTTTGGCGAGCCACGCTGCCAGCAGACCGTCAAAGTTTTTCGGTTTGTTGTTGGCAGCCATCCAGTCCACGCGGTCTTCAAATGAGAGTTCGGACAGGATGTCGAGATGTGCGCGATGTGGGTTGTTCAGACGGATGTCCTTAATCAGCGTAACTTGTCCTAATACGTCACGATCCTCGTCGGTTTTGTGTGGACGGCGATCGGTGAAGCCTATCGTCAGACGGTTTGCCACGCGAAAGAATACGACAGTCGGCGCGACCAACCGTTTGTTGATTTCTCGCGTAAACTCGGCGTATTTGGTTCGGGAGTAGGTGTTATCTTTCAGTTCAACTGCACAGAAAAGGAAACTGTCTGTGTTTCCCTTATCGAAGGAAGTTGCTTCAAAAAGCGTCTGCTGCAAGTCATCGGAGACTTCGTCGCTTGTAAATTGGAATACGAGTTGCACGGATTCGGCAGTGTCGCGAAATTCTTGTTCAGTCTTGGTGTTCAGGTTCAGTGCTTCAAATTCTCGTATGAAGTCGTCCACACTTCCTGAGAGTTCAAGTGTGCGTTCGCTGCGGTAGCCTATCGTTGCCAAGAGGTTTTTTGATTTTTCTAAAAGATCACCGATGGATATTGCTGCTAATGCAGATTTTATCGCTTCCTTGTTCATTATGCTTGTTCCTATAAAAAATGGGGTGGCAGTGTGTGCCAACCCCTATTACTTCCGACTGTTTGTGGATAGATCCTAACGACTTGTGCAGTTTTATGCACGAATATGCACCTCTGTTTCTTGAAACGTAGGGTCAATCGAGGTTATGATCGCGGTCTACGACATCTATAGGCGCGACTGTAGATCCATCAGTGGCGACTGCAACAGATGTGTTTGCGGTTTCTAAAGACTCAATAGGAAGACAGCATCCTAAAGCACTGAGGACGGTGCTAAGCGTGTCAGTCTTTGGTGCTTTAGTCCTATCTAATACTTCTGATAGGACGTGTGGTTCAAGGTCTATTTTCTTGGCGAGTTCAGAAATTCCGTCCTGTGCTTCAACGACATACTGAAGCGCCAACTGAATTATGGCGAGATTCCCGTGGATCTGATACTCTTCCATGACTGCATCGAGAAACCCTCCCACCTCTTCTTGTTCCTTGAGTTGTTCTACCATGAAGGCATGCCATGTTCCGTAGATTTTCATTTGCGCGTGGATGTCAACTATGTAAATAAGTGACTAATATGATGACGGAGTCGGTGTAAAAGTTTTTTGATATGACTTGGAGGATTGTCGGGGATGTCAGCTGTATTCTCTACCTCATTTGATGTTTCTGTACGTAACTCTTCCCACCGCTGTTTCGCGAGCACTGAGACTTCCTCCGATATCCCTTTTTTCTTAAGATAATCATCAAAGTTACTACCACGGTGCTTATTCATGTGATTCACTCCTTGCTTTCCATAGTTCATTTCGCCTTCGTGCCAGACGCAAATCCTTCTGTGGTGTTTTTTGGGATTTCTTAATAAAATCGTGGAGAAGGATTAACTCGCCTGCTTCAACGGTAAACAAAACTCGCGCAATACGTTTTCCATCGCTGATGCGACTGCGAATTTCCCACAAATTTCCTTCACCTCGCAACTTTTTAACGAGACTTGTCCGCAGGACAATTGGCCAATGTTCTGCAACAACTACTATATCAGCATCAATTCTTCTTTCATCCTCTCCTCCGAGTCCTTCAAGCCATGCTCTTACAGGTTCGTTTCCCGAATCTGTACGAAAAAAGACAACACTAAGTTTAGGTTGGACATTCATAAAAAGCGTAATTCCTAACCATTATCATTATACCGTATATTGCTATATCACATCAAGAGAAGTCGAAATAAAAATCCTATCCTACCAAGTATGAGGCTAAGCAATCACCAGCCACGTTACCAGTTCAAAATCGCTGGAGTCTCTGGGGACTTCGGATGCGACTGGCAGTTTGAAACCGCGTGTTCCACTTCTACCGAGATTTTTGGTTTGCGTTTTTTGATGTGATCGTGTGATGTGTGCAATCACAGCGTTCAGCAGTTTGTTGTAGTCTTCCATATTCTGACCGTGTTGGGTCTCTTGGTCGAATTGGAGGCATAACTCTCGCAATTCATCACTCTTGCCGACAGCCACGGTTTCAAACAGATCCAGCACTTGCTTGGCGTTTGCACACCCGTAACGGATGTCACCGTTTTTGCGGATGTAGACGGTGTAATATGGATAGATAGGACTCGGTGTCTTTTTTTCCATATCCGTCGTGGCGTTGCGTTGCTGGAGGAAGAAGATGACCCCGGTTTCTGTGGGACTGTTGTCGTTGGTCGTGACGGCATAAGCTCCCTTCGGTGTGGCTTCTAATTCTGCTCTATTTCTTTCGAGATACTTTAGCAACTGTGCAAAGAAGTAGTCAAAAGTAAAATCGCTCATGACGACTCCGTCGGAGAGATCGTCAAGGTCTAAAACGTCTTTACGGAGTTGTTTCAATTGCTCGTCACGGAAGTTGAGTTCCATCTGTGCCTGTTCATAAGTGAATTCGTTCAACGGATCGTCATCACCACTGGCGGCTGTGTCTGCAAGTGCCATACGGGATTCCACACGGCTTTGCAGGCGGAGGTAGACCTCCATATCTTCAGTGGGCCAGTAGTTAATCATCTTCACCGTCGAGTTACGGCTGCCGATCCGGTCGATACGTCCGAATCGTTGGATGATACGCACGGGATTCCAGTGGATGTCGTAGTTCAGCACGGTATCGCAGTCCTGAAGGTTTTGCCCTTCTGAAATACAATCTGTGGCAATGAGTAAATCTATTTCATCAGCGACACTGTTTTTCTTGGTCCGTGCTTTTGGCGCGAAATTGTTTAAGATAGCGTTGAATTTGTTTTGTGTGTCGCTTCCTGAAACTATTGCCATCTTCAGTTTTAATGCTTCTGCGAGATCTGACAGGTTTTCATAGAGGTAGACGGCTGTATCTTTAAAGGTTGTGAAAACGAGCACCTTGCGATTCATTTTTCCGTCTTTGTCGGTGGTTGGGTTTTGTGCCTTCTTTCTAATATGCGCTTTGATTGCCGTGAGTTTGCCGTCCCTTTCTGGTATGATGGCTTTGACGTTATCCCATGCGGCGGTCAAAGTCTCTTTGTCCTTGATGAGGTCTTTTTTCCAACGCGTGCGATCCAATTCACGAAGGTGATACGGGTTACGCGCTCGGTTCACCAGAAACTCCTCATCGTCTTCGTCATCATCGGGGAGTAGGTCTGCGGCGGCGTCCTGTATACGCGGGTTTTGTTCGTATTTGTCAATCTTCTCCAGCATCTCATCAATTTTGCCGACGGTGCGTTCAAGCGTTTCTGATAGGGAGTGTGCGGAACTCTCTAAACGTTTGAGGAAGTTGGTCTGCATCATGCCGATAAGGAATCGCTCGCGGTCTGCTTGATTGAAACGGAATTTCTGTTTTTCATTTGCCAACCGTTGTTTCGCGGCTTTGCTGATGACGTAACTGGACGGCTGATAGATGGACAGTGTGAATTCGGCTATCTGATCTGCCAAGGCTTTATAGGAGAGTTCACCTGTCAAGTCGGTTGGTGGATGGCAATTTTCCGGTTTCTGGGGTGTTGGGAACTCGCCGATTCTAACCATTTCTTCGGCGTAGAAAGTCTTAATATGTCTTCGGGAACGGGCAATAGAGACCCCACCGAGCAGTTGGAAGAACTCAGCACCGAGTGTTTCCAGCAACTTCGCTTTGTCTTTTTTCCCGTTCTCACCGCCTTCCTCTTCCCATTGCTTGAATTCCTTTTGCGCCTGTCGTAGCAGTGAACCAATATTACCTATGCCTAAACTTTCTCTAAAGACATCCTCACGCTTTTCGGTCATGAGATAAATCTGATTGCGGAGGTCAATGAGCGATGTGTTCACGGGTGTGGCTGACAGCATCAGGACCTTTGTTTTCGTGCCTTCTTTGATAACTTCCTCTAAGAGCCGCGTATAACGACTATGACGAACGAAGGTGCCGTCAGCATCACGCGTGGGTTTCGTGTCGTTGCGGAAGTTGTGCGATTCATCAATCACGATCATATCAAAGTTGCGCCAATTGAAGTTTTCCAAATCGCCACTATAGCGGGAGAGGTCGGTATGCCATCGCACGGTGAAGCCGAACTTGTCATCAAGAAATGGGTTCGTGTCTTGCGAGTTATATGCAGGATAGAGTGCCCAGTTGTCGTGCAGTTTTTTGGGACATAATACCAACACCCGTTCATTTCGCAGTTCAAAGAACTTGATGACAGCGAGTGCCGTATAGGTTTTTCCTAACCCGACGCTATCCGCTAAGATACAGCCGTTGTGGCGTAATAGACGGGCAATCACACTTTTCACGCCTTCTTTCTGGAATTCATACAATGTTTCCCAGATTTGGGTGTCATACAGATGCGTATCTTCAAGGGTTTGGTCGTTAGTTTTTCGGGTTTCGATCTCGTCCCGGAAGATTTCGTATAAGGTTTTGTAATAGATGAGTTCTGGGGCGTGATCTTTGCCTATCTGTCCTAATGTGGCGAGCACTTTCTCCTTGACATCTTCAACGAGTTTATCGTCGTTCCAGATTTCGTCAAACCATGCTTTTAGATCTTGACGGTCGCGGTTGCTATCCACTTCCAGATTGAGTTCAATATTGTTGCTATCCTGCGTTAACCCTAAGCCGCGCATGGTAAAGTTTGAGCTACCCATAATCGCCTTTTCAACTCCGTTATTGGCGATATGATACATTTTCCCGTGTATCAGATTTGATTCGCGGGTTGTGCGGATTTCTACCTTCTCTTGTATCCATTGGGCACACGCTTTAGCAATCGGTTTCTGCCGAAGTTGCTGGTTGAGTTGTAGACCTGTATCCGTTATGTCAAACGCTTTTGTATCTGTATTATTGGGATCCATACGCTTGACAAAATCAGGGTCACCAAAAAGAAAACGAAGTTCCTCTATTTGGTTGAGGGAGTGCTGCATCTTTTCGTAGGCATAGATGGTGAAGTAGGCGGATACAATGGAGAGTGCGGAACCGTCCTTAATTTCCTGTTCTAAGAAATCGTGAACTGTTTCACGAAAAAGGTTATCTCGGATGCCGGATTTTAGGGATGGGTTTTTGTTTGACATAGGTGTTTCTGTTTGTAGTTAGGACTTACGCAGTTTTGAGGGTAGCACGTCGTATAGAGATGGAGATACTCCAAAAAACACAGGCGAACTTCTGGCACAAACTAAAAGTTTATGCTACAAAAGAACGGGGTGTGTAAGTCCTTAGTAGCTTGATTTCGACGGGAGTAATAGTGTTGTGTTGATTCCAATAATTGTATCATGGGTGTATAGAAAAGACAAGCAGAAAGGTGCGGTTGGGAAACCGTACCTACCGGGCCTGGGAAAACAAAGATTACCTCTGATATTTTCTGTATATAACTTCTCAATTTGTGGTATACTGTTTACAGAAATCGAAAGTATTTTGCTGTTTGCAGTGCTATTTGTAAGGAGATTTGAATGAGTACAGAAAGAAAATGGGATGATTCAATTGTCCGCTATCCAGACCCCGCGATTGAGGTGCTGGACCCGCGTTTTGGAAAATATAAGATAGGCAATTCTGTTGTCGAACGGTTATGGACAGGATCGCGCTGGGCAGAAGGACCTGTCTGGTTCGGTGATGGCGGGTATCTGCTCTGGAGCGATATTCCAAACAATCGGATTCTGAAATGGGAGGAATCCACCGGCGATGTGAGCGTCTACCGAAAACCGTCCAACTATAGCAACGGGCACACACGCGATCGGCAGGGAAGGCTTATTAGTTGTGAACATGGAGCACGACGCGTCACACGGACAGAGTATGATGGCACAATTACCGTGCTGATGGACAACTTTGATGGGAAACCACTCAACGCACCCAACGATGTCGCCGTTCATCCCGATGGGCATGTCTGGTTTACAGATCCCGGATACGGTATTATGCTCAACTACGAAGGACACATAGCCGAGTTTGAATTGCCGACCTGTGTGTATCGACTCAATCCGGACACCGGAGAAGCGACCGTCGTGATCGATGAACTCGAAAAACCGAACGGCATCTGCTTTTCGCCTGATTATGAGAAACTTTATGTCGTGGATACTGGGGTTACGCATAAAGAAGGAACCCCGCGGCATCTCTTCGTCTATGACGTAATAGATGGCGAACGGTTAGGTAAACAAGAGGTTTTCTGTGATACATCGCCCGGGATTGCTGACGGTATTCGGTGTGATGTTGACGGAAACCTGTGGGCAAGCGCAGGCTGGGTTGGCGATGGATACGATGGGGTGCATGTCTTCGCACCAGATGGAACACGTATCGGGCAAATCCATCTCCCAGAAATTTGTGCAAATCTCTGCTTCGGTGGTGTGAAAAGGAATAGGCTGTTTATGATGGGTAGCCAGTCTCTCTATGCAGTTTATGTGGAAGCGCAGGGAGTTCCGTTATTCTAATCGGGATTACAAATCCCTCCTACGCTGTTGCGGAGGCACAGGCTAACAGCCTATGCTACAAAAGAATGAACGTAGATAATCTCGAACATATCGACTGCCCGATTTGTGAACGGGATGAAGCGGAAGAACTTTTCAGTAAGGACACCTTATCGGTGGTCCTCTGCAAACGATGTCAGTTGCGTTATGTAAATCCGAGAATCAATCGTCAGACGCTTGAAGAGGGGTATATTGACACCTACTATCCGTCCGATAAAGTAGAACGCATCCATACGGACAGCATGGAATGGTTGCAGATGACGGAGCGTCTATCTGAGTTAGAGAAACAGCATCAACATCAGGGGAGACTTTTAGATGTAGGATGTGGTATTGGGACGTTTCTGCATCTCGCGCGCGAACAGGGGTGGGAATCCTACGGTGTTGATCCTTCCAAGAGTGGTATCACTTTCGCACAAGAGATACATAAATTAGATGTGCAGTGTGGGGAGGTCTTTGATGCGAATTTCCCGACTGCGCATTTCGACGCAATTACACTCTACCATGTATTGGAGCATATCCCGGAATTGAATCCACTTCTCAGCGAGTTACGCCGAGTTCTGAAGCCTCAGACAGGGACCCTTGTCATTGAAGTGCCGAACGGTGAGAGTTTGCAGAGCCGTCTCCAGAAAGCGGATTGGCCCTATGTCCATCCGCGTGACCATCTCTACTATTTCTCTGCGCGTTCCTTACCAAAATTACTTCGGAAGCACGGTTTCCGTGACCTTACGTTGGGGAAACCGAAGCGCGTTAGCCCAACAGTTGGGACGGGTTTCGTATTCCGTCAAGCCGCGACTGCTGCCTTAGTTCGGTTCCATTTAGGCACAGTGATCCGAGTGTATGCGAGTTAGGAGATGCGGTTCATGATCGTGGTGCTTGATAGGAGAATGTTTGAATCACCTCGTTCATGAGTAACCGCTGCGCAATCGTCTCAAGGACTTCTGCATTTAGCGTGCCAGTGAACCAGTATTTATGTCCCGTACGAACGGCTGTTACACCCGCAATGCCCACGTCTCTGATGCCTTTGACGGTGCTATCGCCGACTGCATCCGTAACACCGGGCTTGAATTGCACTTCAAGCGTCCAATCTGTCTCAGTATCATTTTCGGTGCCAAAGGTGTAGGCTTGTGTAATGGGATCAGCGAGGAGTTCAGTGCCGATTCGGTCGATAGTTTCTACGTCGAGAGATCCTTCGATCCAATAGACCGTGGCTGTGCGCACAGAATCAATACCATTAATGCCGAGATCGGTTATATCCTCAAGAATGCCGTGTCCAACGGTATCGGGGACTTCAGGTTTATAGTAGACTTCAACTTTCCAGTTTTTCATAGTATTTATTTTACAATAAGTCGTATCGGGCTTGGGAATCTTTTACCACGATCTCTTACATCGCCTCCATAGAAATTCCTTAGTCTTTTAACAATCTTTTTTTAATTGTATGAGAAATTTCAATAAAGTCAAATTAAATCACGTTTTCTTCTGAAAAATGTTATAATGTTAACTTATATACATGCAGTGGCTTGTAATAAAATAGGACTTACACATAACGCTCTTTTGTAGCATGATGCACGTCGCATCTGGGCGAGTACGCCGCAAAACTTTTAGTTTGGGTTTCCAAGGATATTGACGTTTTTTTCGGGAACTCACATCTAACAGCACCTGATAAAATCAAAATTGTGTAAGTCCTGATAAAAAAGCGAACAACATTTTGGCAATATCCTTAATCCAATACAGAGGTAAAAATCATGCTTTCTATTACGTTGGATGTCCCCAGTGAACTTTCAACACCACTTTCTATTTCCGGCTATAATCGAGAGAAACTGACTGAGGAGGCGAAACAGGTACTTGCGGTTTCTCTCTTTGAACGTAACATTCTCTCTTTGGGGCAGGCTGCAAAATTGGCAGAACTACGCTTATGGGATTTTATTCAGATTCTGAATCAGCGGGGCATTCCTATTGCTGAATATGATGATGAAGAAATCCAACAGGAATTGAAGACGGTCGCATGCTTAACACAGCAAACAAAGTAGCTACTGGGAGCAAGTTAACTGCCGTGGCTGATGCTTCATTTGTGATTGGTATCTCTCTTTGTCAACAGTGGGACACTTTGGAAGTACTTGTCGAAAATCTGATTATTGCGGACAAAGTTTGGGAGGAAATTGTTGAACGAGGAGAAGGACAACCGGGTGAAAAAGAATTGCGCCAAGCGACTTTTGTTGGAAGACGAACCGTTTCTAACACATCAGCGGTTACAATGCTAATGGCGACCTTGGATGCAGGAGAGGCTGAAACACTTGTATTAGCAACGGAACTGAGTGTAACGAAGGTGTTTGTTGACGATTTACGCGGACGAAAAGTTGCTCAATCTTTAGGATTGCAAGTAGTTGGTGTGGCAGGCTTTCTTTTGTTTGCTAAAAAGAAGGGAAAAATTAGAGAGGTTCGGCCGTTGCTATTACAACTACTACAAAAAGGCTTCCGACTCAGCAATAGATTGATTGACGCTGTACTTGAAGAGGCAGGCGAAACACTTTTGTAACAAAGTGTGCTTTTAACGTGAATTCGGTTTAAGTTTGAATCGCTGGGTTTCGCTCTATCTTCCTATATCAATCATGCATTAATAACCAAAATTCTCCACATGGCTTGGGGATACTTGGTGTTTTACCGCTCAACTTGGAGGAAAATACCCAGGCAAAACACCTGCCTTTTTATTATCGAACTCACATTTGCAATAATAGAACAACAGAAAATTAGGAATAAGACCTTATATTACTTATTTCGAGTTTTTAAAGGATAATGAAAAATGCCAACTGAGCAGACTTCTAATATGGATTCGCAAACTCCGCCATTGAGTATTTTAGTTTTCGGTGCGCATCCCGATGATTGTGATATAAAAACGGGCGGTGTCGCTGCCTTGTATACCCAACAGGGACATCGCGTCAAATTTATCTCTGTGACGAACGGCGATGCCGGACATCACGAAATGGGAGGTGCTCCTTTGGCACAGCGGCGAAATGAAGAAGCGCAAGCCGCCGCTGAAGTCATCGGTATTGAATATGAATTGTTGGACAATCACGATGGCGAACTTATGCCGACCTTAGAAAACCGATATAAGATTATTCGTGCCATTCGTGAATTCCGTCCAGATTTAATTATGACCCACCGACCCAACGATTATCATCCCGACCACCGGTATACATCAACCTTAGTGCAGGATGCCGCATACATGGTTACTGTTCCGAATATTTGTGCCCTGACGCCACATTTGGAAAAAAACCCTGTTATTGCCTATTTGAGTGATGGTTTCATGAAACCCTATCCGTTCACGCCGGATGTAGCCGTTAGCATTGATGCTGTCGTTGAACAAAAGATTGATATGCTCCACTGCCACGTATCACAGTTCTACGAGTGGCTTCCTTACAACGGTGGCTCGTTAGCCTCTGTACCTGCTGGTGCCTCGGAACGGCGTGCGTGGCTCGCTGAACGCATGTTAAATCGTTTCCAAGATGTTGCTGAAAGGCATCGAGATGTGCTAATAGCACTCTATGGCAAAGAAGCGGGAGCACAGATTAAGTATGCTGAGGCGTTTGAAGGATGCGAGTACGGTTCCGCACTCACTTCAGAGAATACCCCAACCCTCTTTCCATTTTTCAAGTAAGGAGTCTCTTTTTAACGATATGCCAACGGAACAAGCCAATCCCAGAACGCTTTTTGTTATTGTCAGTGTTATTGGTCTTATCTTTGCGATTGTTATGGTTATTCTTTTTTTTAATGCGGCACCTGCGCGTTCTAATATTGAGGAACATCGTGGTTCAGAGGAAGCGGTTGAGTGCCTGAAGTGTCATTTAAGAGGCGATGAGAAATCACCAACAATGCCCCATCTCAATGTGGGCAGTTGTAATCTCTGCCACGGATTATCGAAGGAAGAACCGCAGTAGCGGCGAGGTTGCCTCGCCCTTATAGAACAGCCTTGATTCCTACCCAAGTAACATTGTCTTCTGCTTCGCGCACAACCTCAAGACATTGAAATTGATTTGCTTCTAAAACCGATTGAACCTGCGCAAGTTCCGTCTCCAAAACCCCAGAGAAGATGACGATCCCTTCAGGATAGAGCCGCTGTGCGCAGAACGGAATGATGGGGAGAATCGCCTTTGTTAGGATATTCCCAATGATGAGATGGTATCTATTCTCTATTCCTTTGAGTCCATCGCCTTGAGATAAACACACCTGCGATGCCACACCGTTTGCCTGAAAATTTGCGGCGGCAACAGGGATTGCTGTTGAATCAATCTCTATCGCGTCAACCTGTTTCGCCCCTAACTTAATAGCGGCAATTGTTAAGATACCTGAACCTGTCCCGATGTCAGCAACCTGATGGTGCGGTTCGATGGTGCGTTCCAATAATTCGAGGGAGAGTCGCGTGGTCGGATGGTAACCTGTCCCGAATGCCATACCCGGATCAAGTTGAATCAATATTTCCGTTTCGTTGTCGGGAACATCGCTCCACGTTGGGGCAATGACAATCCTGCTACCAACACGCTGCGGTGGGAAGGTAGATTTCCATGCCTCTTCCCACTTCTCGGCTTTGACATGTTTTAAGTCAATCGTTGCTGGGTGTGGTTGGATACCCCATGTCGGAAGTTCCGTGAGGAAGTCGCGAAGTTTCTGCATTCGTGCGCCAACTCTGTCATCTAAAGGGTAGTGGGCGATGAGGTTTACTGTGGATGCCTCGTTATCCTTGAGTTCAACGCCGGTGGCGTTTAATTCAAAGAGAAGGTTCGCGACAGCTTCTGATGCCTCTTGAGAGGTAGTTACGGTGATTCTTGCCCAGTCCATGTTTACCACGTCTTTTTAATTTACCTTGCGGAGAAACGACATGCGTTTAAACTATCAAGTGCGTGTCTTAAACCTGAAGAAACACCCTATCAAAAACCCTGCGCCGTTGTTGCAGGCTGCCGTTTAATTTTTGCATTCCGTTTTCCGAATCTGATCTGCATGCGAGCGTCTGTAGGAATAAGGTTATCCAGCCCCTACGGACGGGTAGCTTCTATTCGGTTTCCTCGTCTTCGTGTCTACCGAGCAGCTTATCCCAGAATCCGCCGTGCTCGCTCTGATACGATTCTCCTCTCAGTTTTGCAAATTCTTCTAAAGTTCTTCGCTGTTCCGCGTTGAGATGCGCTGGTGTTTCAATCTCTATCCTCACGACTAAATCTCCTGAATAGGAGCGTCTGTAATGTGGAATCCCTTTGTTAGGGATACGCAGTTGTGCCCCGTACTGTGTACCTGGTGGAATATGCAATCCTTCCTTTCCATCGATACTATCAACTTCAATGTTGCCACCGAGGGCGGCTTGGACGAACGAAATTTTAGCTGATGTAATAAGGTCGTTTCGATCGCGTTGGAAGCGTTGGTGGGGTTCGACATTGATAACAACATACAGATCCCCCGGAGGTGCGCCGTTTACCCCCGCTTCGCCTTCGCCTTGTAGTTGGTACTTGAAACCTGTGTCAACGCCTTTGTCAATATTTAACTTAATGTCGCGCGTGTTTCGGACAGCACCTCTTCCGCCACAGGATTGGCAGGGTTCTGTAATAATCGCGCCTTCGCCACGACATCTCGGACAGGTGCGGGACATTGTGAAAAAACCTTGTGATTGGCTGATTTGACCTCTGCCGTGACATTGAGGACACCTTACAGGACTCGTTCCGATTTTGGCACCACTGCCTTTACATGTCGGACACGATTCAATCCGTGGCACTTGGATTGTGACCTCTTTGCCGTGAATAACGTCTTCCAATGTTACGTCAAGGCTATATTGTAAACTGCGTCCGCGTTTGGGTTTCCGCTGCGTACCACCGGCGAATCCTCCGAAGAGATCACCAAAAACATCGCCAAAGAGGTTGTCGAGGTCCACACCAAAGCCTCCGAAGTCGCTACTCATGCCCTCCAGCCCTGCGTGCCCGAATCTATCGTAACGGTTCCGTTTCTCAGAATCTCGCAGTACTTCATAAGCCTCTGTGGCTTCCTTGAATTTGTCTACGGCGACTTCATCGCCCGGGTTTTTATCCGGATGGAATTGTATGGCGAGTTTGCGATAAGCCTTCTTGATTTCGTCTTCATTGGCATCACGATTGACGTTCAGAATCTCGTAATAATCGCGTTTTTGTGTCATATACTACCTTTCCTGTGCGTTATTCAGCAGTGTCAGTAGCATCCGTATCTGTATCATCTGTCACTTCGTTTGATGCTTCTTCTTCAGCTGGTCCCTGTGAGACGACAACTTGCGAGGCGCGTAGGACACGGGTGTGCAACATATAGCCCCGCCGAAATTCCTCAATTACTTTCCCTTCTGGTACATCATCCGATGCTGTGACAAGGAGTGCCTCGTGCTGATTTGGATCGAATGTTTCACCAACTGCTTCGATCGGTGTAAGTCCATGAATTTTGAGTGCATCTAATAATTGTTTATGAACAAGTTGAACGCCTTCATTGAAGGTCGTAAAAGTTGGGGAAGCCTCGCTCGTCTCGCCTTGCTCTGCTACGCTTTTGATCGCGGCTTCCAGACTGTCCAATACCGGGACCATCCCTTCTAAAATTCCTTCATTAGCGAATTTGAGTTGCCGTTGATAATCGGCTTGCAAGCGTTTTTTGGTATTCTCCGCCTCTGCGGCTGTGCGTAGGAGACGATCGCGTTCCGCTTTGTACGCCTCATGTACCTTTTGCACAGCAGTCTCTACCTCTTTTTCGATTTCTGTGTGCAATAAGTCTTCGCGTTCTGCTTCGTATTGCTCACGCACCCTTTGTACGATCGCCTCTACTTCTGATTTGACTTCCGAGGTGAGATTGGCAGCCGTTTCTTCGACGGGCGCGATGCGTTCCTCTATCTCCTTTTTCACTTCTGATTTGACTGTATCAAGTGCCGTCTCCGCTATTTCTCGCATCCGTTCGACAAGTGTTTTTTCTTTACCGTCGGTGGAATCGTTATCGGCAGACGCTTCTGTTTCTGTTTCTTCTTCTGTTTCTATGTGTATTTCTTTAACTTCAGCCATAATGCAATCCTTTTATCTTTCTGTAGGTGTGCTTGGAAGCACGCTTGCTTTAGCCGTGAACGGCGTTAGCGAATGCTTTCATGAGTTCGAGGGACCCGTTTTCTTCAAGAATGTTGCCTGTGACGATGAAATCAGCACCTGCTTCTACCTTTTTAGCCGCAATTTCTGGTGTGCGGATGCCGCCACCGACGATTAGCGGGATATTAATTTGATTTTTCACTGTTGTGATCATATCTTCTGGAACAGAGTGCACAGCACCGCTGCCTGCCTCCAGATATACCATTTTCATACCGAGATACTGTGCCGCCAAGGCGTGTGGTCCCGCGATGTCTGGTTTATCGCGTGGAATCGGCACTGTGCCACTCATAAATTCAACGGCGGTTTTGTTACCGCCTTCAATCAGCATATAGCCAGTTGGAATGGGTTTAAGCGCGTAACGTTGTATCCACGGTGCCGCTTTGACCTGCTCGCCAATGAGATAGTTCGGGTTGCGTCCACTGATGAGACTGATATACAGGATTGCATCAGCATGGGGGGTAAGGTGCATCGAATCGCCCGGAAATAATACCAACGGGAGTTCTGTTTCCTGCTTAAGGGCTTTCGCGATGAGGTGCAAATCGTTCGTTAAAAAACTGCCGCCGAGCAAAATTGCGTCTGCCCCCGCCTGCTCTATTTCGCACGCAAGCTTGACGCATTTTTCAATTTCACACTGCTCTGGATCAATTAGAACGAAATACCCCGCATGGTGCTTTTTTAATACCTCATGAAAGTAGTTAAGAACCCAATTTGATCTCAAATGCGATTTTCCTTCTCTGCCTATACTAAATTCAGTATGAATGCTATGCGTTTTCTGATGTTGAGGACTGATGAATCGTCAATTATTTTAAGAATTTTATCATATTTATGACGATTTGTCAAATTCTGTGTTGTCGCGTGAGTTCATACAGTAAAACGCCTGCGGCGACACCTACGTTGAGTGATGATTGCCCTGATGCCATAGGGATGCGAACTAATTCCGTACAGCAATCCCGTGCATCAGCGGAGAGACCTGTATTCTCGTTACCTACGACGATAGCCGAGGGGCGTGTGAATTCCATTTCATGGAGTTGGTTTTTGGCACTTGCTGTGGCACCCAGGACTTGACAATCCGAGGTACGGAGTGCCTCAATTGCCCCACCGATGTCTGGTGTGTAGAATAAAGGTAAGCGGCCAACTGCCCCCCGAGAAGCACGGATGCAGTTTTTATGAAACGGACTTGCACCTCCACCACTCAATAGGACGGCGGATACGCCTGCCGCGTCTGCTGTCCGTAGCGTCATTCCGAGGTTGTCGGGATTACCAATGTTCTCTGCGATGAGCAAGATACATCTTGGGCTAAAGTGGAAATTGAGACTTCCGGATTCCGTAAGGAAATTGGGGTAACTGAGATGAACCGAAGCGATTATAGAGGGGACCGGTCGCGTCGTCGTAATTGAACCCATCACGCCATCGTTCACCTGATAAAAAGATAGGTTTTCTGCCGCTGCACGCGTAAGCAGAGATTTCCCTTCGGGTGTTGCCACAAATCCGGGGGTATAGAGAAGTGTTTCGATCGGAAGTCCGTCTGCTATTGCTCGTTCTACTATCAGATGTCCTTCAATGATAAATTGGGAGTGTTCAAGTTTCCCCTTCAGAGAGGCTAATTTGCGAATATGCGATACTATTGTATCCTTCCGTTTAGAGACAGTGCGTTGTTCCGCTCTGCTGCTGCCGCGTTTGATGCCCCGATAGAAAGAACCGACATCGGTCTGAATGACTTCCCCTTCTAAAACATCGTGGATTCTGTTTTCTATCCACTTTTTGCTGATATGAAACAGACCTGTGTATCGTCTCGGAAAAGCGATGAGTAGTTCTCTCAGACTCCGTTCGGTTGTCGTTGTGAGGTGAACTCGGTAGTCACTGTCATAAATGTCCACCGGTTCTAACAACATGGCTCCATCAAGTTGCTGCCAACCTGTAACAAATACCTCGTATGCAGGGTACCATGTGCCCGTTTTGCAGAAGGTATCATACGCCTGCTTAAAACGAGAAACGGCATCTGTATCGGAGTTCTCTTTCTCCAAAAATGCGATAAGTTCATCGTAATTTATCATTGACAATTAGCGATCAGTCGTCAGCGTTGCCCGCAAGCCTACACGCGGTTTGCGTCGCAGCCAGTAAAGAGGATTTCGTCTAACAAAGGGTGTCTCTTTGTGGTGTAGGAAACCGTTGGTCTCCTGCGCGAAGATACACAACCTAACATGTTATGCTACAATAGCTTCAAACCCCGTAGCTTGTAATGAATGGAGAGCGGCTATACGGAACGCACATTGTTCTTCCGCAAGGTAAATTAAAAAAACGTTCCGAGATAGATTGCACCGAGTCCGACAAAAATATCCCATTTCATCCAATGTTGAATGGATGCACAACTCTCTCTGGAGGCATCTTGACACAGGCGAATTATCAAACCTATTAGCACAAGGTCAACACCGATTAGCACGGCAATGAAGTAGTGCCATGAGTACCAACCGAATACATAAGGGATGGGACTGAACAGAATAACAGATGCCATGAAACCGATGGCTGTCCGAACCGCAATCCGTGGGTTGAGCGTTGCAAGCGTTTTTGCGTTATTTTTTAGGTCACCTTCTGTGTCCTCAAGGTCTTTGACGATTTCCCGCGCTGTTGTGAACAAAAAGGCAAAGGTTGCTGGAATGAGTGTGCCTTGCACCGCGTCTATTGCGACACCTCCAGAAATGAAGGTTAAACTCGTCAATCCACTGACGACTAAATTGCCAACAAAAGGGGTGCGTTTCAACCAGAAAGCATAACTTGCAAGCGCAACAAACACGAGAATGGCGATGCCTGTTGCATTTCTGTTAATAAGTGTTCCCAAACAGATGCCGATTACGGTAAGGACTATCGCAAAAATTAGGGCATCCGTACGCCGAATGCGTCCAGAGGGTAGCGGTCGCCGCGGGCGATTGATTCGGTCAATATTGTAATCACAGTAATCGTTTATGGCGTTTCCGGCAGAAAGCAAGACAAGTGCGGAGACAGAAACCAACAAAAGTCGGATATTGGTGAGGTATTCCATGTTCCCTTGACTGGCAAACATCCCACCGAGCCATGCAGAGATGAAGGCGATAATCCCGTTAAGTGGACGCGCCAACTCAAGATACGCGATCAATGTCTTCATTTTTGTGCTTGTGACCGTTAAATCATAATCTGTAGGGGTAACGGATACCGAAACGCGTTCCATACTACCAGCATGCAGATTGCAGTCTTGCTTGAACCAGAAGAGGTAGAGTGGAAAAGAATGTCCGCGCCGAGAAACCGAGAGCGTTCCCTCACAAATCGAGAATGGGTCTTCTCTTTAGACGAAAGAGGTGCACAGAGTAGATGAATCCGAGTGTGGCTGATAGTAAAATGAGGATAAGATACGCGAGGTTTCCACAAAAAACGAGTAGGCTCAGCACAGTCAAGAGTGTCAAAAAATTGAAGTCTCTCGTTTCCGGTAATACGCCTACGATTCATCCTCCAACTCATGAATTTTCGTTTCCAGTTCCGCAACCCGTTTTTGAAGTTTCGTGAATTCGGGGAGCAGTTCTGGCAATTTCCGAGTCGCCGCGTGAATTCGTAATTCTTGTTTGTGAGGACGTGCGGGGAATCCAGACAGATGACTACCGGCAGGCATATCCTTTGTAACTGCAGATTTGGCGTAAACAACACTGTCTTCGCCGAGTGTCAGATGTCCTGCTGCGCCTCCATGCCCCGCAATATTGACTCGGTCACCGAGCGTCGTGCTGCCAGCGATACCGACTTGTGCGGCGAGGCAACAATCTTCTCCGATGACAACATTGTGTGCGATCTGGACGAGATTATCCAATTTGGTGCCGCGTTTAATCAGCGTTTCAGCAAGTGTCGCTCTATCAATGGTAGTATTCGCTCCAATCTCAACGTCGTCTTCAATGACCACGGTTCCGATTTGCGGGATTTTGTGGTGTCGGTTGCTAACGGGTGCGAATCCGAAACCGTCGCTGCCAATAACTGCGCCGCAGTGGATGATCACCCGATTGCCGATGGTTACCTCTTCTCGGATACTGACATGTGGATAAATAAGACCATCAGCACCGATCTTCGTTCCTTCGCCGATGTAGACAAAGGGCTGAATAACGGTATCATCTCCAATTTCAACGTTGTCGGCGATATAGGCAAACGCTTGGATTGAGACGCGGTTCCCGAGTTTGACATTCTTACCTAAGATTGCGGTCTCATGTACCCCGGGAAGTGCACGATGGTTTTTATCCCACGCGAACATTTCTATAACTTTGACGAAAGCCCAATAGGGATTCTCAACACAGATAGTCGGCTTACCGTTACCGTTGACACCGCGGCCAATAATAATTGCGCCGGCTTGTGTTGTTGCTATGGCAGCGAGGTACTTGGGGTTAGCAACAAAGGTAATCTGACTTGGGAGTGCCTCATTGATTCCAGAAACTCCTGTAATTTCAATATCACCATCCCCAGAAAGATCGCCATCCAAGCGTTCACAAATTTCCTTGAGTTTCATGCATTTAGCCGTATTCCTTTCTCCGTAGATGTGAAAGATTATTCGGGGTTATACACCCCTCCCACAACTGGAGTTTAGGCAGTGTAGCGTTATTCGGATTTTTCGTTCATCAAGCCGATTAACTGTTGCGTCAAATCATAATCTTTTTTCACATAAAGTGTGATGAGTCGTTTTTCGAGGATGATGTCAAAATCTTCGGACTCACCGACTTTGACAATCAGTTCTTGAAGGTTGTTGTAAATCGGTTCCATCAACTCTTGCTCTTTTTCAAGCAGTGCCTGCTGTCCTATTTCGACCTCACGTTGGTATTCTTGCTGTTTGAGGCGAATTTCGTTGTCCATATCCGCGGTCTGTGCCCTTTCCACGAAGAGCTCGGTTTTTGCTTTCTTTTCTTGTAGTGTTCTGATCTCATCTGCCAACTGCTGCAACTTCGTTTTCAGGCGTTCGCTTGCCGCTTGGAGCAGTTCGGTTGCATCCGTCGCATTTTGGGATCCCTCCAAAACCTGTTGTGTGTTCACGACACCGATTTTGAAAGATTCCTGACCGATACTTCCCGAACTGAAACAGAAAACTGTGAGACCGATAATTAATAGAGTTAGACGTGCTTGGTAAGCACCCAACTGAAATGGTTTCATCAAATTCTTCGGGCTCGAAACCTTGAACTTTAGAGTTCGGAGGAAGCCCGCTCCTTTTTGCTTGACACAAAGTGCCGTAACTTGTCATCCTTACTGTTAAAAAAGATCTGCACTTAAAGCTGATAATGCGCTCAGTTGGCGCGTCAACATCTGCGAGTGCAGGACATTGTTTTAGAAGCCTGGACCAACCGTGAAATGGAATTTGCCAGCGGGTTCGCCGGTAACGCGATCCAAGCCATACCCCCAACCTAACCGAACTAACATGCCGAGCATGGTAAACCGTGCCTCAAGACCGAGCCCTTTTTTCATGTTAATTTCGCTGAAGACGTTTGTGGTGCTTTCATCCCACACCTGTCCTATGTCAAAAAACAGAGCGGCTGTGAGTTGTTGAGAAATTGGGACACGATATTCAAGGTTTGCAAAGAATACCTTATCACCGCCGTAGGGATTGATAAAACCCGTTTCATCTGGATCAGGATAGATTTCCCAATCTTCGTAACCACGAATACTATCTACACCGCCGAGGAAAAAGCGTTCATAGAACAGGAAATAAGCGTCGGTACTTTCACTGCGCATGATACCTGCGCGGACATGTGCTGCAATGACGTGGTTCCACCATCCACTATAGAACAAACTCGAGTCAGCATAATATTTCTGGAATTTATTATCTGCTCCCAAAATACCGCCGGAGTATTCATAGGAGAGTGTATGGAATGAACCTGCTGTTGGGTCAAACAAAGAGGTACGATAATCGCGGGTATCCCTTCCAAGAGCAAACAGAACACTACGCGTGGAGCGATTGTATAGTTCCCTATCTGGGTTGTGTGATTCCACATGTTCGTTCCGAAAGCGAACGGACAAATCAATATCATGTGCGATGGGTCTTCCGAGTGTTAGAGATGCACCTCGTCTTGCCCAAACGTACCGGTCGTATAAGTAGTTACTTCCGGCACTACGATTCAGGAGAGCACCGACCGTTCCATAATAGCGGCGGAAGCGGCGGTTGTCGTAGATCCGGGCGTTAAGCCGGGTGGGTGTACCCAAAATCCAAGGCGTTCCAAAACTGAGTTCGGCGGTATGGTGATCCCTTGTACCTAATTCGCCTTTTAAGTGGACCCGATACGCTTGTCCGCGAAAATTATTTTGTCCTACCTCTGCGACACCGAAGATACCGCCCTCACTGCCGTACCCACCTCCGAGACTCAGCATTCCTGTTCGAGGTGTTTCCGCAATATTAACTCTTAACTCTTTTCGGTTCTCTTCGGAGGTATCACTCGGAACGAAGTCGACAGCACGAATGAAAGAGCCCATCTGGAACAAGCGTTGCCGCGCTTTGCGTAGAGCTTTGACATCTAATAATTCATCCGACTTGATGTCCAAAAAATCCAACTCACGTTTAACGACGTGTTCTTTCGTTTTTTCTAACCCGGTAATGATTACCTTGTCGATAATTATGACATCCCCTTCGTTGATTTTCAAGATAATGTCAACCACGCCATCCGTTTCATTGAAAGTAGGAGTCGGTAGAACTTCTGAAAGGAGGTACCCTTTATCGAGATAAGCTTGCTGTAACTTGGCAATGGATTCGTCAAAAGTGGCGCGGTTAAAGATCTCACCTTCCGCAGGGTCGAGCATCCGGCGTATCTTCTTTTCAGAAAAGAGGTTCTTGGCGCCGGCTTCCACTTCAAGTGTGTAAGTTCCGATAATAAATTCGGGACCCTCGTCAACTGTAATATCGAGCATTAAGCCGGTTTTGTCTTCTGTGAACCGTTTTTCGTAGCCGACGACTTTCACTTGGGCAAAGCCTCGATCCTGATAATAATTGCGAATATTTAGAGATAGGTCTTCTTCCTCAAACAACATCTGATCGAACGGTTTACCCGTGCGGGTTTTGAGTTTTTTCCGTATCGCATTCGCGGAGACGTATGTATTTCCAATAAAGTTGATTTCCTCAATTCGCACCCTCGGTCCTTCGTTTATCTCAAACGTGACCTGGACGGTATTTGCCTCTTCGTCTTTATCGCCGATATGAGTTTGGATACCGACAAGGTAGTATCCCTTTTCGTGGTAAAGTTTCTGTAGGACTCGCTCGCTTTCCCACCGTCGCCGATCGCTATAAATTTCCGTAGGGCGAAGTGTAATCTCATTCTTAAGTTTGCTAGTACTCAAATTTTCGTTTCCAATAATGTTAATCCCTGAGATTTTAGGACTTTCGATGACCTTGTAAATGATTTCTAATCCGCTGTTTTCAAAGGATTCCACATCTACTGTGAGTTGGGAGAAGAAGCCTGTATCTTTGAAGAGGCTTTTCAGATCTTGTGTAAGCAGTTCTTCAGAGACTTCCTGCCCAACCTGTGTCTGAATGAGGGTACGCAGCATATCTTCGGAGGAAGTTTTCACGCCTTCAAAGGAAATTTTCTTGACGAGAAGCATCGAATCGCCAGCTGGTTTGGTGGTGTCTGCTGTGGTATCTTTATCTGCCTCAGTTTCCATCTGCTGTTCGGCAGTAGCTACTTGCGGGCCAAATACGGATTTTTCCGTTTCTTCTGCGAAAGCAGTGATCGCTGCAAATCCGATGAATAGACTTATTAGAATCAGAACGTTTTTTGGCGCACTCATAATTAGAGGTCCTCCTATATGTCGTAGGCGGTGCCACGCGTTTGTGGACGCAGTATATTGTGCCGTCATACTTCAGCGGTGTATATTGGGGTGCCGCAACTATGTGCGAACTGCCGAAATGCAGCAATGAGTTTTTCTGTTACTTTTCCGGGTTGACCGTCCCCGATAGCGCGTCGGTCTATTTTTACGACAGGTATAACTTCGGCGGCTGTGCCGGTTAGAAAACATTCATCAGCAATGTAAAGATCATGCCTTGTAAAAACGCGCTCTTCAACTTGCATTCCAGCATCGCGTGCGAGATCGATAACGCTATTCCGTGTCACACCTTCCAGAATACCCATGTGAACTGGTGGTGTGACAAGGACATCATTCTTTACCCAGAAGATATTATCACCGGTACATTCAACGACATAACCTTCTGCGTTGAGCATCAAGACCTCTTCTGCCCCTGATTGTTTCCCTTCAATTTTTGCTAAGATATTGTTTAGATAGTTCAACGACTTAATGCGTGGATTGATGGCTTCTGCATAATTCCTTCGAACAGAGGCGGTTACGATTTCCAATCCATCTTCATAGAATTTTTGTGGGTAAAGCGCAATTTTGTCTGCAATAATTATGATGCTCGGTTTTGGACATTTATCCGGGTCGAGTCCGAGATCTCCTACGCCGCGAGTGATAACCAATCGAATGTAAGCTTCCGTGAGATGATTGCGACGGAGTGTTTCCAGAAGCGTTTCCTTCATCGTTTCAATAGGAATAGGGATCTGTAACATGATCGATTTCGCAGAATCGTAAAGACGCTCAAGGTGTTCATCGAGTTTAAAGACTCTGCCATTATAGGAACGGATGCCTTCAAAGACACCGTCCCCGTAGAGCAAACCGTGATCGAATACCGAAATCTTTGCTTCTGCCTTTGGTAAGAATTCTCCGTCGATATAAATCAACATTTTTTAATTAGTGCCTCCTGAACTTTTTAACTCTGGGGCTTTTTGGCCACCGCTCAATTAACTGCACGACTTTAGAATATCAGCTTGGGATGATCAGAAACCTACCCATTGTCCCGCAGGTTTCCTCTATAGGAGGCCTGCGCCAGAAATGGAAGGTTTTTGTGTGGGCGTTTCTTTAACCCATGCCCCCAAAATTAAAAGACCTTTCCGTCAACAAGTTGGATAACTCGATCTACTTGTTCGGCGAGTTCTTGATTGTGAGTTACGATAACAAAGGTCTGACCAGATTTGGCGTTCAAATCCCATAGCAGTTCTAAAACAGCGTCGCTACTCCGTCGGTCGAGGTTACCAGTTGGTTCGTCAGCGAATACAACCTTCGGTTGATTAATGAGAGAGCGTGCGATTGCGACGCGTTGCCGTTCACCCCCAGACAATTGGCTTGGATAGTGTGAAAGCCTTTCGGATAACCCAACATAATCGAGCAATGACTCTGCCTCTTTATAAACCATTTTATTATTAGGCGATGTAATTAAGGCACCCATTGCGACATTTTCAAGTGCTGTAAATTCCGGTAATAGATGATGAAATTGAAACACAAAGCCAATTTCTTTGTTCCGAAATCGAGAAAGCTCTGTATCGGATAGCATGAATACGTCTTGTTCGTCGTATAGAACGCTGCCTGCTGTTGGTCTGTCAAGGGTTCCAATAATATGAAGCAACGTGCTTTTGCCTACGCCTGATGCTCCGACAATTGCGAGTAATTCTGACATGTATACTTCGAGGTTGATGCCTTGAAGAACCGGAAGTTCTGACTCGCCGTCATAGTAGGACTTGTGTAAATCTGCGATGCGGATAAGTATTTCTCTATTCATGTTGTAAGGCTTCAACCGGTTTTTAAATTTTCCTTGCGGTTCGTTGAGGCGGGTTTGATCCTTGACGTTCCGCTCCGTAAATCCGCCTTCCACTTCGTTACAGGCTATGCTCCAGATGTCCCGATTGTCCCTACTTCGTTTCTCTATTCATGTTGTAAGGCTTCAACCGGTTTTAGGTTTGCCGCTTGCCATGCCGGATATAGTGTCGCAAGCCAACAGATTAAAAATGAAAGTATATTAATAAAAGTAACAAAGAACCAATTCACTTGTATCGGCAGTTGATTCATCTGATAGACTTGACTCAGCCCGAGGTCTGCGAGCGAAATTGGTGTAACAGCACAGTAGAGCGCGAACCCTATCGCAATGAGCCATAAAACACCGATTGTGAATATCCATCCTTTACGGCGTGGTGTAATTCGCTTCAGTGCAATTAGTACTTGTAGGAAAATAGGCACAATGAGTACAACGGCGTACCAGTAAGACGGACGCACTGAATTGAAACTCAAGAGCCAACAGAGAACGAGTCCCAAAACCGTGCCTAATACCGTTCCGAGCATCCCGATGACACTCCCTTGAATCATGAAAATTCTCATAACGTTTCCGCGTGAAGTACCGAGTGTTCGTAGTGTTCCGACATCTTTTGTCTTTTCCATCACAGTCATGATCAGTGTGCTTGCGATATTGAAGGATGCGACCAAGATGATAAGTGCTTCAATAATGACGGTTGCTATCTTTTCCAATCGGAGTGCTGAAAAGAGGGGTGCCTGCATCTCCATCCATGTTCTGGCATCCGGCATTCCTTCTAAGACGGAGAACTGAACTTTATCCTCAATCTGTCTGGCGATCCGAGGTGCTAATTCCGCATCGGTTAATCGAACGAAAATCGTATTGACTCGATTCTCTTTATTATACATCTTTTGAGCGGCTTGTAGATGAATGAACCCGAAGTTGTTGTCATAAACCGCTAACTCGGATTCATAGAAACCAATCACGACGAAGTTCGCCAAGTCCGGTATGAGCATTGACTCGTTTACGGGGTGTTTCGCAAGATTCACGATGAGTCGCAGCATGTCCCCTTTAATAACACCGAGGCGAGCTGCCAAACGTCCTCCGAGTACAATGCCACCTGTGATGGTTTCATCTCTGATGAGTCGAGCGTCTTCAATATACTGCGAGTCTTGTAACGCCGTGGAGCCGTCCACAAATTTTGAGAAACCGGTGACTTGGTCTTCCTGAACTGGATCGATGCCCTTAATGTAAATTACGTCCTGAATGGTATTGCTGCGCTCCCGAAAAACAGCACTCTGTGCCCAAACAACGGGTGATGTTGCTACGACTTCATCAATTGTCTCAATTTGTGAAATACGTTTTTGATAATCATCAAAGAAACTGTTATCGTGTAACCGGAAGACAACATGTGCCTCATTTGCGAGGAACCTATCCTTAAGTCCCTGTTCAACGCCATCTAAGATAGCACTTACGAGTATCACTGTTGCTACACCAAGCGCGACACCACCAATGGAAATAATACTGATAATTGAAATGAAGGATTGTTTCCGCCGTGAGCGTAGGTAGCGGGAGGCTACGAGCCATTCAAATCTCATTTTTTAAGCGATTGCTCCTGAACTGCTGCGTCTGTTGTCCTTGCAGTTTTCCAATTGGTAAGAAACCTTTGATAGCCTCACAGCAGTTCTTTAAACAACTTTAGCGTCGAAGTCTGCTTTTAGCATCCCGTATCCCATTAAATCCTCAAAATTATCCCATTTTTTTACGTGTTGTCGGAAGCATCCTTCATATCGCATTCCGATTTTTTCCAGCACCTGTCCAGAAGCAACATTTCTTTTGAAGTGCTTAGCATGAAGTCGGTTTAGTTTCAACACTTCAAAGCTATACGCAACAACAGCCTTTGCTGCCTCAGTAGCATAACCGCAGTTCCAATAAGGTTTCCCTATCCAGTAACCGAGTTCGCCATTTTTGTTCTTTGGGTTGAGTCTAAGTGCTATCCCGCCAATTAAGTTTTTGTCCGTTCTGAGCGTAATTGCGAAGTTGAGTGCTTCGTCTTTTTCAAACTGCCCGTAACAGGAACGAATCCATTTTTCAGCCATACCATCTTCGTAGGGGTGCGGCATATTCGGTAACGTTGCTGCTATGTCGCGATCACCAGCAAGGCGTTGCACATCCGTCGCGTCTTCAAGTATAAGCGACCGAAGTAGCAATCTTTCCGTAAGGAGGGGCGGCGCGGACCTCATTTTTCTATGAACTCATATTTTAGTATACGATATTGGATTGTATCTTCAAAAAAATGTCTTTCTGGATCTTTCGGGATATATTCGGTGTAGTGCATCCCGATTTTTTCCAGCACCCGCCCCGATGCCGGATTTCGTTTGAAGTAGTAGGCGTAAATCAGTTCGATGTCATGTTCACGGAACCCATAAGCGACAACGGCTTTTGCTGCTTCAGTGCAATACCCTCGGTTCCAATAAGGTTTTCCAATCCAATAGCCGAGTTCTGCATCTTTGTAAGGTAAGTGAATCCGAAAGTTCAAACCAATTTTGCCAATCAACGTACCATCACTCCTAAGCGTGACCGCGAGATTCGTACGTTCGCCGTCTTCAAACCATTCGTGGCACCACTGAATCCACTCCTCTGCCGTCCCATCTTCATAAGGATATTCTATTTCATCAGTGGTCGATGCCATATCGGGATCGTTAATAAGACGTTGCACGTCGGATGCGTCTTCAAGCGTAAACGAACGGAGTATCAACCTTTCTGTATGAAGTATCGGCGAAGTTTTCATCTTACCTTTCCGGACGCATCTGTGGAAACAGGATGACATCTCGGATGGAGTATTGGTTCGTTAGCAACATTGTCAATCGGTCGATACCGATGCCGAGTCCACCTGTCGGCGGCATACCGTACTCCAACGCTCGTAAATAATCTTCGTCCACCATGAAGGCTTCATCATCACCAGCCTCTAAACTGTTCGCTTGCTCAAGGAACCGTTGACGTTGATCGACTGGGTCGTTGAGTTCGCTAAAGGCGTTTCCAACCTCCATTCCGCAGATAAAAAACTCAAAGCGTTCAACGAATTCTGGATTATCGGGCTTCTTTTTCGCAAACGGTGAGACCTCGATAGGATGATCCGTTATAAATGTTGGCTGAATCAGTTTCGGTTCCACAAATTTGTCAAAGAGTTCAGCGATTATCTTCCCTTTCGTCTCATCACCTACCAGTTCAACACCGGCATTGATTGCTTTCTTGTATAAATCATCTGCTGAGAGTGGAACGGGATCTATGCCGCTGTGCTCTCGAACTGAATCCACCATACTCAGTCTACGCCAAGGCGGTGTTAGGTCGAGTTCATGGTCTTGATAATGAATCTTCGTTGTCCCGTGAATGATTTTTGCTGTGTCAGCGATGAGGGTTTCGGTGAGTTCCATTATCTGGATATAGTCAGCGTAGGCTTGGTAGAGTTCAAGCATTGTGAATTCGGGGTTATGATCCCTGTCCATTCCTTCATTTCGGAAATCACGCGAGAACTCATAAACACGATCGAATCCTCCGACGATGAGGCGCTTGAGGTAGAGTTCATTTGCGATACGCAGATAGAGTGATTGCTCCAATGTGTTGTGATATGTTGTGAACGGGCGAGCGTTTGCCCCACCGTAAATTGGTTGAAGGACGGGCGTTTCTACTTCAATAAAGTTTTGTGCATTGAGCATGTCGCGAATTGCTTGAACAATTCGTGTCCTTTTAAGGAATACGTCCTTCACCTCAGGATTCATGATGAGGTCAGCGTAACGTTGCCTGTAACGGGTCTGTTTATCTTGTAAACCGTGCCATTTTTCAGGAAGTGGTCGAATGGATTTTGAAAGGAGGTGTATTGAGTCAACAAGAACAGTGAGTTCACCCGTGCGCGTCCGAAAGATTGTTCCCTCAGCACCGACAATATCACCAGTATCAAAGCGTCGATATGTTTTGTATGGCTCTGCCCCGACGTTATCCCGTCGGACGTAAATCTGAATTCTACCTTCGCCGTCTTGCAGATGTGCAAAACTGCTTTTTCCATGGTCGCGTTTCGTCATGATCCGACCAGCGATTCGGATTTTCTGAGTTTCGTCGGGTGTTTCTTCAATGCCAGCAAAGTCTCTGTGAATAGCGGACGTGGTGTGTGTAGGTTCATATTTATGCGGATACGGTTCTACACCAAATTTGCGAATTTCGTCTAATTTCTCGCGACGTTGCTGAATTAGGTCCTTTGTTTCTTCCACAGCTCTTCCCCTTTTTTATTTTATTTTTTCTGATAGACCGTTGCTATATTTCAGTAATATTCTAACAATTATACCGTAGATTCGTCCATAAAGCAACCAAAAAAGTAGAGCCATTCAGTTTTCGGTTTTCTGAGCATTATCAGGAATAGGTGCGCGCTATTATCAGTAAGAATCGGGAGAAACACCCCTCCTACAAGAGTGGTTCGTGACAATCAAATGCTTTGCCAAAAAAGAAGTATTATTTCTCCTGTGCCTTCATTTTGAGATAACTTTCGATGAAGGGGTCTAAAGCACCGTCCAACACGGCGTTAACATTACCCGTTTCGACGCTTGTGCGCAGATCTTTGACGCGTTGGTACGGGTGCAGGACGTACGACCGGATTTGGCTCCCAAAGTCAATTTCTAAGCGTTCACTCCGCTGTTTTGAAATCTCCGCTTCTCGTTCCGCACGATATTTCTCATGCAGACGGGAACGGAGTAATTTCATGGCGATTTCTCGATTCTTATGCTGCGAACGTTCATTCTGGCATTGGACGATAATTCGGGTGGGTTTGTGTGTAATCCGGACCGCGGAGTCTGTGACGTTGACGTGCTGCCCACCTGCCCCGCTTGCGCGATAGAAATCTATCCGTAAGTCTTCGGGTTGGATATCCACTTCCACGGTGTCGTCGATTTCAGGGGTTACGTCGATAGCAGCGAAGGAGGTATGCCGCCGCTTGTTGAAATCGTAGGGAGACAATCGAACGAGCCTGTGCACGCCTGCTTCGGCTTGTAGATAGCCGTAAGCCGAAACACCCGTAACAAGGATTGTCGCGCCTTTGATGCCTGCTTCGTCTCCTGAGGTGAGGTCTACGATTTCTGTCTGGTAGCCGCGTTGGTCGCACCATCGAAGGTACATACGCATTAACATCCCAGCCCAATCCTGCGCGTCAATCCCGCCAGCACCAGAGTGAATGTTGAGGATTGCGTTGTTCTCGTCAAACTCACCCCTGAGCATTAAGCGGAGTTCCATCTGTTCGAGACGACTCGTGGCGTTGTTCAATCCGTCGGCAATTTCATGCTGTAAACTCTCATCGTTTTCTTCGGTCGCGAGTTCAAGCAGAGTTTGGATGTCTTCAATTTTGAGGGCAAGGTCTTCGTACGTCCCGATATCATCTCGGAGGCGGGCGATTCGCTGGTTAACTTTTTGAACGCGTTGTGTATTGTTCCAAAAGTCAGGGGCAACCGTTGCCTCTTCAAGTTCTGTTAATTCTTTTCGTTTTTCAGCCAGGTCAAAGATAACCTCTGAGTTCTTGAAGGCGGGTTTGCATCTCTTCAACCTGGTTCTTTAAATCTACAAGCATATTATTCCTCATCAATTACTTAGAATGTTTACGACGAACCCGAATGATGATTTGACTGCCGAACCATCCAACGCAAATAAGCGCGCACAGGCTCGGAAACCAGTCGCCGTAGCGGGTATAGAATGTCTGTTTGTGTTCCGTGGATGAAAGAAGTGGGACGGATGCGACGAGAATTTCCTGAGCGGTATCAGGTGTAATCAAGGGAGTCGTTATCCTACCAAACTTGTCTACGATACACGTAAATCCACCGTTTGCGCATCGGAACACAGCAATTCGGTTCTCAATCGCGCGGAACGGTGCCATTGATAGATGCAGTTCAGGGAAAGCGGTCCCCTTGAACCAAGCATCGTTTGTGAAAATTCCCATGACCCTCGCACCTTTCTGGACAGGTCTGCGAAATTCGTCAGGGAATACTGACTCAAAGCAGATAGAAACACCAACCTCTATTCTCTGGGAGGCAGTCTTGTCTTTAACGTTAAACACGGGTAAAAGGTTTACTGTTTTTCCGTGAGCGAAGGGTTCAAACTGGATAAAATTGGGGATGAAATCCGGTAGGAGATGGGTCAGAGGCACGTATTCACCGAATGGAACAAGGTGCATCTTCGCATAGTCTCCATGTATCTTACCATCTGGAGCTATCGAAAGAACGCGGTTAAATATTTCCTCTTTTTCAACATTTTTGGAAAATTGACCTATCGCTTTGTCTGTTTCTCCCATGTTAGCTGTACCGAGGAGTATTGGAACCCCTATATCACGAAGCATCTGCGAGAATTTTCTGTAATATATGGGCCATTCGCCTGTCAGTGCCCTGCTGCGTGTTGCAGTTTCGGGCCATATAATTAACTCCGGAGCTTCTTTGCTGGCTTTATGCGTCAACTCGATATAGCGTTGCAAAATCTTTGGAAACTGACGAGGATCCCATTTCTGAAGTTGGGAGATATTACCGGGGATGAGCGCAACTTTTAAGGTCTCGACGTTTGTTTGATTTATTGCGTTTGTGCCTTTGTTTAAGGGGGCAGCATCCCGGAGTTGGAAGAGCCCGTAACTAAAACAAAAAAGCGTCAGGATCAGCGGTAGGACTACGCCCCAAATTTCCTGTCGCCACTGATGACGGTTACAAAGCAAGGTAGCGATACCAACATTGAAAAGCACGATGACGAAACTGATGCCGTGTACACCGATAAGCGAGGCTACCTGTATGCCCAACAGATTATTCCATTGCGAATAACCGATACTGCCCCATGGAAATCCTGTTATCATCCAACTCCGAACCCACTCTAATGCTGTCCAGATGCAGGCGGCGGACAGAGAAAACAGGATGCTGGAGTGCCTTGGCACAAACCTCATAAGCACTGCGAAAACAGCGAAATAGAGTGCCGTGTATCCCACTAATAGTAGGTACCCGACCATTGTAGCAAAGATATTCGCATACGGGTAGAGTAGAAGGATCGCCGGGAGCAGACCTGCGAAGAACAGAAAACCCGTTAGGTAACCGAGCCAAAAAGCGGATTTCCAGTTTGTTGCTCGCGTCAGGGCAACGAAGAATGGTACCATCGCGACCCAAGCAAACGGAAAGAGATTCAAATTTGGGAAGCTGAGGAACAGCAACAGTGCTGAAAGCACTACAAGTATCCAATTTTTAATTTTACCTTGCGGTTCGGTGAGGTGGGTTTGATGCATAGCGTGTCTTTGCGTAAATCCGCCCTCTACTTCGTTACGGGCTTAGGGTTCAGATTTATTTTTCCAAGATGGCAGCCTGCAACAACGGCGCAGGCGGATATGAGAAAAAACCTTCAATGAACAAGTGACTTCATTTAACGCCTTGCGAACAATTAAAAGAGGTCTGTTTTCAAGAGGTGCGAGATTTTGATGAACACAATTCGCTCAGTGTCTCCTTCGACATCACGATTGTCGTTGTAGACGACAAACAGATTGCTTTCAGGTCGATATTCATAGGCGAAGAGTGCGAAGACGCGGCGTTCTTTTTCTAATGTGAATTCTGCACTGGCTCTTGCATACATACGCTGGGCAAACTGATAGTTCACGACGAGCCGACGCGTCCATTCGGAGAGTTCCCACGCTGTTGTATCGGGTTGTTTTTCATGGAGTCGTTGCAAAATGAACTCAAAACTGAGTTTGGCAGTCGGACGGATTGTGATTTCGGGGCGGAGAAAGAAAATGTTTTTGTCATTTCGTATACCGAAGTTGCCGGTGTTTCGGATTTGCACATATTTCGGTGGGAACCACCCGACGAAGAAACGAGCGGTTCTGTCCTCATATAATTGATTGTCGTCATCATCAATGTGATTATACCATTCAGGTCCGATGAGAAAGAAAAAATCTTTAACGCCGAAGAGTCCGCTAAAACCCGCCCTGTGATTTGTGAGTTCTCCTGCGTGATTCGTGAGGCGTTCATATTCGACTTCACCGCGAAGACGTTCAACAGTGCCTTTGTACTGTTTATTATAGCGACTTCTGATAACCACGCCACGTCTATCGACGCGTGGGACGAAACCGGTTTCAGGGTAAAAATGCTCCCCGATATCTGCGTAGATCGCATCGAGTGAGAATACGTTTGTCCGACGGGCAAGTTGGACAAAGACAAGGTCGTCCTCGGTACGCTCTGCCATATCCAAACCCCCTGCTTTCCATTCTCTTGCGTATTCCAGATTAAGACTCGTAGCGGCGGGGAGTTGAATGCGGGCATCAAGTCCACCTGCTCGGTCGTACGTGGCACCGCGTTGTTTGTTAACACCCAAGAACCCCACAGATGACGTTTTGCCGACCTCCCGTTGCAATCGAAGAACGGAGTAGTTATAGTTCGCAAGGGGCAGTTCGCCTGCTTCAATCTCTTTATCAGGGTTTTCCGGTCCGGCGACGGCTCCCACGAAGGCAAGATTATATTTGCTGTATTTCCCAATAACCTTTCCACCACCGATCAGATTTTCAACCCGTCGGCTATAGAAGAGATCGAGAGGCATCTGGAAGAGTTCGTTTCCTTCAAGGAAAAATGGGCGTTTCTCAGGGAAGCGGAGTGGAATGTCAGTGAGATTCACAAGGTCGGGGTCTGCCTCGATTTGCGCGAAATCTGGGTTTAAGGTCAGGTCAACTGTGAAGTCTTTGATAGGATATCGAAGGTCGAGTCCAGCATCTGCTTTCACGGCAGTTGTCGTTTCACCATCTCCGGGTTGCAGCATTTGTGGCTTTAGCGTCGCATAAGGTTTGAACTTCACGGGTCTTTTGGTAACCAAGTCTGAGATGGGGAGGTCTGTCAGATGCCCGAATTCTGAGACAGCGTACTGGCGTTCCCCCAAATCTGCCCATGTTTGTTCTTCCGCGGGTGATTCGTCGTTGCGCCAAAAGTTGATGCCCCAAGTCGCTATTTCCTTTTCTTTTGAGAATCGGAGTTCGGCAAACGGAATCGCGAATTCTGCTGTCCAACTGTCTGTTCCTTCTGCGGCTTGACCTTGCCAGTCGCAATCCCATGAAATGGCAGTGCCGATCATAGACTGACCGGTACGTCTATTGGCACCTTCATTAATCAAACGTCGGTCGGTTTGCGTACCGAGTGGATTTAAGGCGAATGCATAACAGTTTCTGCCATCAAGGAAAGTATCGATTAAAACTTCGACATGGTCATCGGAAAAGAAGAACGAGTCGCGACGTGTAAGGTTGGCTGCGAGATTGCCCATGTCGGTCTTAAAACATTCAAATGCAACATAGAGATTATTGGCATCGTAGGCGAGGTAGATAGTGGTTGGCTGAGTTGCGGGTTCACCACGCTGTGGTTCAAATTGAATCAATTCACCCGTTTTGGCACTATTTTGCCAGCATACATCGTCCAATTTTCCATCTATTGTCGGAGGTGTTTCCGTGTGTACTGCTTGAATCACACGGTTCGTGTGAATTTCGGGAACCTCGTCATTCGTGTCTGCAGGCAATACCTTAAAGCTCCATAAACAGAGAGTGAGGTAGGCTGCTAATATCAGGTGCGGGCTAAGTCGAGCCCTAATTGTTCGCATTGGTTTATGTCTTCAGAGCCTCCTTGTAGTGTCAATCTGTTTTACGATTTTAACGTGTTACCACTTTTCTGTCAATATCAAAAACGAGCGGGCTGTTTTTTTGCTGCGGTGAATGTAAACTAAATTAAAGCGATTTGCGTTATTGCTCGCGTTGTTATATAATATTCTATGTAGTATTGCTTATGAATTAACAAATGGAGGGATTAAGTGTACTTTTTTATGCGCAAAATCTTCATATTGCTTTTATGTCTTGTGATCTTCTTTCCGGTAGTGGCTCTGGCAGGACCGGGTCGAACAGGCGCGCAAATTTTGAACCTTGGTGGCGGTGCGCGGGCGAGAGCTCTCGGCGACGCTTTTTCTGCGATGTCTGGGGATGTAACTACGTCGCTCTGGAACCCAAGTGGTTTGGCAGATATGCCCGATAGTAAATTCCGTTCTGGTAGAAAAGCGGCACAAGCCTCAATGTTTTATACAGATTACAGTGCACCTTTCGGGGAAGCAGGAGAAGGGTTATACTATACCTTCATCTCTGGCGCGATGCCTCTCGGCGAAGTCGGAACTATCGGCGCGACACTCCAGATGCAGGGACAGGGCACAATCGCTGTGACAACGGATTCCCCTGATATTCTTCGTGAGGAAAGTCTCGGCACCAATTTTGCCTTGACGTTCTCATACGCCGACCGTATAACAGAGTCTTTATCAGCCGGAATCAACGGTAAAATGATTCGGATGGTTCTCGGACGCGAGAATGGAAGTTCTTATGCCGTTGATTTGGGGATGCAATATCTCCTTCCGTTCGATCCTATTCCGACGACGCTCGGTGTTGCGATTCAGAACGTCGGACCGGGTATATCTTTCATTGATGAGAACCAAGCAGATCCCTTACCGCGATTCTTACGAATCGGTACTTCTATGAGTCTTTATCAGTCAAGGTATCACCACATTCGCCTCCTCATTGGTGGCACAGCCTATATTGACAAATTGGCAGAAGATGAAAACGAATTAGCCGTTGATTTGGATCGGCTGAACGCTGAAAGAGAGGAAAAACTCACCCGAGAGCAACTCCTTTCCGATCGTGGGGTCGGTATCCGGGCATTTGAATGGCGCCACCTTCAAAAAAATCTCGGCTTGGAGTACTGGCTCGGTGGTATGCTCGCCTTGCGTGTTGGCTACAAGTCGGAACCCGGCATTAACTTACCGGACTTGACAGATTACATTACTGCCGGTGTAGGTGCCCGATGGTATCTATTCAATATTGACTTTACAATTGGACCGAGCTTCGGTCCAAGCCGCTCGCGACTCTATGAAACCACTTTGATGTTCATCTTTTAGAAGGAAAACAACGAAAAGTGAAATCTAAGACCCAAATTTTAATAATCGTGCTGATGTTATGTTTAGCGTCCGGTCTCTGTGTAGCATCCGAAGGACCTCGCGCGCCACTACTCACAACTTTTTATTTAGATTCCGCACTTGGAAGCCGAACGCTTGAGAATCAATCCACTGTTGTTATGGAGGCGACCCAAGAGTTTCAGGCTCGGAAATCTCCAAACGAGGCGTTCCTTTATTCGCTCGTCATTCCCGGTATGGGACAACTCTACACAGGTGCAAAACGCGGTTATCTCTACGCCGCCGCAGACGTAGTTTTACTCGGCACCTATTTCTTTCTACGAAACAATGCCTCAAACACTCGAGAAGACTATCGCGATGTCGTCAGACAACATGTTATCTTTATCGGTCCTGGTTCCTTTGAAGACTGGGATCCCATTGAGGATTTTGAGCACGCCACGCAATATGAAACATGGAATCATGTCTACGACTCGGAAGAAACTCGGGCACGCACTGGCAAGTGGTACTGGGCAGATCTTGATCCAAACTTAAAAAACGAACCCGACTTAAACATCGGTTTTGACTCGCGTCATCGGCTCGAAGGGTTCGATTTACGGCAAAAAGCGAACGATACCTTTCAACTCGCTCGTACGATATTAGGCATGGCGATTTTAAATCACGTTGTGAGCGCAGTGGAAGCACGGATTACAGCCAAGCGTTTCAATACCCGTTTACAGAATAATACACAATCACAAGTCAACGCTCTTGAAATAGATTTACGAACTGACATAACGGCAGGTGCACTCATAGGTGCGCTCGTCGTAAGTAAAAGGTTTTAATTGTAGCATGATGCACGTCACATCTGGGCGAGTACGCCGCAAAACTGTTAGTTTGTGCGGGTTTGAAGGACAATATTACACATCCAGACGTGTTTGGAAGTATCCCACTAATTCTAAAATTACCATACGGATACCATAAAGAAGAGGAGAATTCTATGCCATTAGATGTATCATCACTTTTGGAAGCACTCAATTCGGTAACTGCTATTCCTATTGTTCCATTTGAAGGGGACGAGATTGATTACACCGGACACGCAAAAAATATTGACTATTTGATGCGCAACAACTATCTTGACGAAGGACGGCAGCGTGTCATTGCCATCGCTGGGACAAGTCTGATCCATCATATCAGCGAAACCGAGCAGCTTCGTCTCATTGACCAGACAGGACAACAAATGGGGGATAGCGGTATCCTCATGTCTGGTATTGTACCCAATCCGATTCGTCAAGCCGGGCAACTCATTGAAGCACAGTCTGAACTCCATAGACCACCAGATGTGTATTTGCTCATGCCTCTGACGGGGGTATCAAGCCCAGAGGGTATCTATCAACAGTACATGGAATTCGGTGAGCAATACGGCACTGCTTGTGGGGCGCGGTTTCTCTATTATTTCCGGCAGAAACGCGACATGGCAGCAGTCATTCGTCTCCTAAACGATTCACCGCATTTCGTTGGTGTGAAGATAGGAACCGGTGAAGAGGATGTCGTGCCGCTCGTTGAAGGCGTTGGGGATAGCGGAATTGTGATGTGGGGCATTGGGGATAGATGTACCCGTCCGGCCCAACTCGGTGCGAAAGGGCATACCTCCGGTATTGCGGTCGCTTTTGCGCGTGCCTCTGACGAAATTAATAACGCACAACGTCGCGGTGATTATGATACCTCTGCCCGTATTGAAACCGACATTGCACCCCTTGAGGAGATTCGGTTCATGAACGAGCGAGTCTATAACTATTCTGCCGTCGTTGAAGCAATGATTTTGAGCGGTTTTGACGATATTGTCGCTGGGACGGGGGGTCCATTTAATCCGCGTGTTCCGTCAGAAATTCAGGAGCAACTCCGCGGGGTGGCGCGAAACTTAAAGCGGTATCATTGAGGATTGTAGATACAGGTCTTGCGCTGATGGAAACCGCGGGCAGTGCGTCTGAAAACCGTCTAAACATAAACCCAGGAAAAAATGGAGGTCAGTGATGGTCTGTAAAAATCTTGACCCCCTCCTGTAACAATGCTATAATAGAATTACAGGGCTTACGCAGCTGCCTTTGTTGGCGAAGTTTCTTAGAAAAAACACCCTTCGACAGCAAAACACCTCGCCCATGGTGGGCAGTAAATCCTTTGCTTCCTTCCATTCGGTGCGAATTACCCTTGCAGGAAATTTACGAACGCGTTCCATTTTCTGATTAGGAACGCTACAACGCAAAGTACATGAAGTGAGATCTCCACATGTCGTATGATAGTTTAGCACTTCGTCTGGTCGTCCAAGAATTGCGAGAAACCCTTTTAGGCGGTACAATTCGACACATTGAACAGGCGAACCCCCACACCTTTTCATTCAAGATAGGTCGCGGTGCCCAGTCGCATTGGCTGACTTTATCGGCGCATTCCTTGCATGCCCGCGCACATCTCACCGAGAAACCTCTACCCGGGCAAAAACAATCCTATCTGGCGGATTTTCTCACAACACATCTCAGGCGTGGCACCGTTACTGCCATTGAACAACTCGGTTGGGATCGGATACTCAAGATAACCGTTCAACCCGTTTCTGATGAACCGATACAGCCGTCTCCTAAAGCCATTATCGCTGAATTCATGGGTAAACATAGCAACATCATCCTGATTGACGCAACCGACGACAGGATTTTGGAAAGTCTCAAGCGTATTGATGAGACAATGAGCCGACATCGAGAGATTTTGCCCGGTGAAACTTATACGTTGCCACCGCAGCAGGAGAAGTTGGACCCTTTAACGCTCGATGAGGCAGCGTTCACTGAACTTGTCGGTGAGGAAAAAGAGGTGAGTTGGCGGCAGCTTTTTAACAAAATTGACGGTTTTAGTCCAACACTCGCAAAAGAGGTTGTCGCTCGGGTACCGGAAACGGGACTCTGGGAGGCGTTTCGACAGGTTATCGGCTGTTTCGATGCACAACACGCTTCACCGCAACTGCTCATGGATAGAAATGAACCGATTGCCGCGTCGGCTATGCTACTGCATCAAGTCCCACACGCTTCCTCTCAGGCGTTTGACACAATGAGCGAGGCACTCACCGCATACTACGAGGCGGTTACGCTAAAAGAGGAGATGGCTTCGGAACGCCGGACTCTCACACAAGCGTTGACGAAACAGGAGAATCTACTTCAGCGGAAAGCAGATGGGTTACACGCCGATCTCGGACGGGCAGAGAAAGCGGAGGATTACCGCATTCAGGGTGAGTTGCTGCTCGCCAATCTACACGCTATCACCCGCGGGCAGCAACAGGTAGCGTTGCAAAACTATTACAGTCCTGATCTCGAAATGCTGTCGATTCCCTTGAATCCGGAACAAAGTCCATCCGATAACGCACAAGCCTATTTCAAGAAGTACACAAAAGCGAAACGCGGACGTTCACGTATCCAGCAGCTCATTGCGGATGTAGAGGCGGATCAGGAGACACTTCGACTGTATGCTTCCAAATTAGACGCTGCTGATACTTTAGCCGCACTGCAGCGTCTACGGACGGAATTTGTCGCGAACGGCTATCTCAAGGCACCGCAGCGCGGTAAGCAGAAACAGGAGGTAGGTGCCGGTCCTTTCCGAAGGTATACCTCTACCAACGGTTTCCAGATGTACGTTGGACGTAACAGTCAGTCGAATGACCTACTCTTGCGCCAAATTGCCAAGCCTCGCGATATGTGGCTTCATGCCAAGCAGATTCACGGTTCACATGTTATCATCCGCAATCCAGAGAATCGTCAGGATATTCCGATGCCGACGTTGCTACAAGCCGCGCAACTCGCTGCGTACTACAGCAAGGCACATCATGCGAGCAATGTGCCTGTTGATTATACATGGGCGCGGTATGTCGTGAAACGCAAGGGTAACGTCGCTGGTTATGTGCATTATACGCGTGAAAAGACATTATTTGTTGAGCCTGCCGTGCCTAAGTCGAAGGATAAATAAAGGAAATTTTGAATGACTGACTTGAGAAACACAATTGCTCACATTCTTGAACACGAACATCGTGGGAAGTAATTACGATGGGTGCGTGTTGTAAACGCTTCCTACCAACCTACCGAAATGTATGGACATCAATTCATAATCCTGTTATACTATTCCCCAAAATTAACATAGGAGAAACTCTTATGAAACTGGTTAAGTTTTTCATACTGATTGCACTGCTATGTGCTGTCGGTCTTTGTTCGGTAGGAACCGCTACAGCGTTAGAAGAATGGGTACATGTTGATATAGAGCCCTATGCAAACACGAAACTCGTTAAACACGAGTGGTGGACGAAAAATGCTGGGGATAGCACCCTTTCTCGATTGCCTATCGGTGAGGTGGATGAGTTCGAGGGACCCGACGGAAAAGTGGAGTTTCAAATTATAGACGGTGCCATTGTTCTCTTCGGCACCAATGCCGCGATATGGCCCAAAGCGGTTGAAGACATCGTCGTTGGAGGTAAGGCAAAGTTCATCTATTTTTTCCACTCGACCGGGTGGGAACAGAACGGCGTTCCAAGCTACATGTTCGTGATGAATTATCAGGATGGTAAGAAGGAAGAGCTTGAGATGATTTCAGGTTTTAATTCCGATGATTGGTGCCACGACGATGCTGAGCTTCAAGACGATAACTCGGTCTGGGGATGGGTCAAGAAGGAAGGCGGTCCTTGTGGACACGCGGGGTTAATTACCACAAAATGGGAAAACCCGCGACCCGACATACGGATTGAGACGATAGATGCGATTTCTTTGGAGTTAGGGTCAGTGCCTGTCATTCCAGCGATCACCTTAGGCGAAGCGTCACTCGCTGTTGATCCGGCACAGAAATTGGCGATCACTTGGGGAACTCTGAAAAACCCACGTGGATTCTAAAGTTTACTCACAGGCGAGGTATCTTGGGGAAAAGAAAGGGAAACGCCCTATCAATAACCCTCAGCAAAACACCTCGCCTATTTTTATGCTTCGCGTCTGGCTATATTCAGAGTCAGAAAGAGTTGGGAATCGGTGTGTTTTTGCTGGGGTGTTTTCCGCATTCTACCGAGGAACTGAATGCTTCTGTGCGTTCTACTATAAAAAATTGACTTTGTGTGTCGTCTATGCTATAATTATAGTAGCGATTTGTGATCGCAACATTTTGAATATCTAACATTGCAACACTAAAAATTAATACAGGAGGAATTCAATGCCAGCAAAGCAAATTATCTTTGACGAAGAAGCGAGGGTGGCACTCAAGCGCGGCGCGGATACCCTTGCCGAGGCTGTGAAGGTTACCCTCGGTCCCCGAGGCAGGAATGTTGTCATTCAAAAATCTTTCGGGGCACCGCTGGTAACATGCGATGGTGTCACCGTCGCAAAAGAAATTGAACTCCCGGACCCCTATGAAAATATGGGTGCCCAGTTACTCGAATCTATTGCAACGAAAACAAACGATGTCGCAGGCGATGGAACGACCACTGCTACCTTGCTGGGTCAGGAAATCCTTCATGAGGGTCTCAAGAACGTCACTGCTGGTGCCGACCCGATGCAGTTGAAGATTGGTATAGACAAAGCCGTCGTCGCTGCTGTTGATGCGATTACCGCACAGAGCCGTGCGGTTAATACACATGAAGAAATTTTACAGGTAGCCGCAATCGCCGCGAATGACCCTGCAAACGACAGTAATATCGGCGCGACTGTCGCTGAAGCACTTGAAAAAGTTGGAAACGACGGGGCTATCACTATTGAGGAGGGCAAAACCTCAGAGACGACTGTTGATATTGTTGAAGGAATGCAGTTTGATCGCGGTTTTCTTTCACCCAATTTTGTAACTGACATGCAGGCACAGGTGGTCGAATTTGAGAATCCTTTTGTTCTCATCAATACCGAGAAAATTACCACAGTGACGGATCTTGTGCCGATTATGGAAAAGACGATGCAACTCGGCAGACCCTTGTTTATTATCGCCGAGGATGTTGAAGGCGAAGCACTCTCTACACTGGTGGTGAATAAACTCCGTGGCAACCTTCAAATTGCCGCCGTTAAAGCCCCCGGTTTCGGTGATCGCCGTAAAGAGATGTTGGAAGACATCGCCATCCTGACCGGTGGTCAAGTCATCTCTGAAGAGACAGGCATCCGTCTGGAAAACATCGTTGTGGGCATGCTCGGAACAGCCCGACGTGTCGTTGTTGACAAGGATAACACTACGATCGTTGGTGGTAGTGGTGCTAAAGAGAGCGTTGAAGGGAGAGTCGCCCAGATTCGGACGCAAATTGAAGAGACGACTTCCGAGTATGACCGCGAGAAGTTGGAAGAACGGCTTGCTAAGCTCGCTGGTGGTGTCGCTGTTGTCAATGTTGGGGCTGCTACGGAAGTCGAGATGAAAGAGAAGAAGGCTCGGTTTGAAGATGCTCTCGCCGCGACGCGTGCCGCAGTTGAAGAAGGTATCGTCCCCGGTGGTGGCACCTCACTTTTACGAGCTGCAGCATCACTTAGCAATTTGGAATTAGGTGGAGATCAGGAGACAGGGTTGAATATTATCCGCCGTAGCTTGCTCTCACCTGTGCGTGCTATTGCAGAGAATGCGGGTATGGAAGGTTCGGTTGTTGTTGCCAAAGTACAGGAAGGCGAAGGGAATTACGGTTTCAATGCCGCGACAACTGAATATGGCGATATGCTTGAAGAAGGGGTTGTTGACCCGACAAAGGTTGTCCGATCCGCGCTGCAGAACGCTTCCAGTATCGCGGGCTTGCTGTTGACGACGGAAACGCTCATTACAGAAATTGAAGAGCCACCGGATGCCGCCGCCGCACCCGATCCACACGCTGGACACTTCCATTAGGTTCATTCATCGTTAGGCGCGCTTCCAAAGCGCGCCTACTTACACAAATACACGACTGTATTTAATACCGCGCCTCCATTCCGCTATCCCAATCACAATCGAGACAAAACATCACTTTTGGTGCCAAGTACTGGATATTTTTGCCATCACACTCGGGACACGTTTTTATCGGCTTTTCGATTTCATCCTTCTCACCGTGTTGGAAAATATTCAAATAATACACCTTTAGCACACCCGGATAACGGTGCCCCATCGGACAACGGACCAGATTGGAACTATCATTCTCAAAACGTTCCATTGTTTCTCGAAGGAACGTCAACCGGCGGTGGCAGATCGGACAAGGATTGGGGGTCAATTCTTTCAGAACGACCAAGTCCGTATTTTCTTGTTGGATGGAGACTGGCAAGGCGAGGTGATGCGCGAGTTGCAAATGCGATATGCCTGAACTCCCAAGTTTTTCGGTGAGTTCAGATACAAGTTTCGCGTAACTTTGTGGGCTCAGTACCGCTTCTGTCGGAATCATCGTTCCGCCCTTCAAACTGGAGAGAAGCTGATAGATGCGTTCTAAAATGGTCTACGACCCCCTATACCTTCATAACGGAAGAGCACTACACTGTCCTACCTTCAGTTGGCTCAGAAGCCGGTGTCCGTTCATTACCGCGCGCGAGTGGTGATGACGAGACCCCTCTTTGGGAACGGTAAGCATCGGCGGGTTGGGTCCGAATCAGAATGAGATCGTCCGCGTCACGCTCAATAACATCGTTCTGCATTAATGTAATTTCAAACTTTCGCATACTGGTCATGAAGTTGATAGTGATGCGCGCTGTTGCCTCTAACTTAATCTGCCAGCCGGTTGCCGTTTTCGTCCGAATGAACCGATCGCTAATATCAAGGGACTGCATCTGCGCAGCGTTGACGATCACACCGCTTGCTGCCTGTGTTTGCTCTTTGGCTTCGACAGTACTCTCGTTATTGTTTTGTTCCGCCATGTTGCACTTCCCCTCTACAAAAATTGAATTGAGCATATTCTAACAAAGAGAGTTGTCTGTTGTCAACATTATTATTTATAGGGTCCATATTATATTGGATTCTGTTGATGGAATATTTCGTGTTCCATTCTGTCTTAGAAATAGTATATTGATATGGCAGTCAACAAGAGTCAGGAGTCGGGAATCGGTTGTTTTTGCTTGGGGTTTTTGCTTGGGGTTTTTGATAGGGCGTTTCCCCAATTTCCTCAAACTTCCCTTTCCTCAATTTCCCGCCCCTCTGAAGAATAGGAAAATCCTGTTGACATTGATCCGTAATTCGACTATAATATGTTGAGAAAGGAATTAAGCCAAATATGCGATTCACCTATTTTTTGCCGGGGTGGATAGTTGTGCTCGGTATCGGTGTTGTCATCGGTATAACCCTATTTGTTTATTTGCGGATAGCGCGTCCATTGCACCCGAGGTATAGATTACTGCTCATTCTGCTGCGCATCGCTGCAGCGTCGATTCTGCTCGGTTGTCTCTTAGCCCCCGTTATCATTGAAAAGAAAGACATCACACCGCCGACACACCTCTCCATTTTAGTGGATACCTCGCGAAGTATGCAGCTGGTTGACCCCCCTATGAGCGAGATACCTATGTCAAGACTGAGTCAGGTGAATCAACTGCTTTTCAATGCCTCGGGGCAATTCCTGCAAACCTTACGAGATAGGTTTGAAGTTCATCTTTATCCTTTCAATACGCGGTTGCAACAAAGTGTTTTGTTAGCACAAGAGGATGATTCTCCAACGCCACAGTTTGCGGTGGAAGGAGCACTTACTAATATTGGAGGTGCTATACGGGGAGCAGTCGCCGCATGGAAGGGACAGCAAACCGCTGGTATTGTCCTTATTACAGACGGAGCGCACAACGCTGGACAGTTTCCTTTAGAGACGATCACTGCCTTGGAGGTGCCGGTCTACCCGATAGGTGTTGGTTCTGTGGAACCACCAAAAGACATTCAGATTCAGCGTGTCGATTACACGCCAGTTGCTTATACAAACCATGAGAGTGTCATTCGTGTGAACATTGCGCAAACCGGCTACACCGGTAAAACGACCCAGTTGTCTGTGCGGGAAGTAGAGAGTAATGAACTTGTGGATGCTGTAACGTTGACCTTTACGCCTCATCAGGCAGTAAATGCTGTGGATGTCAGTACAAAACAGGTGATTGAATTAAAGTTGACACCGCAGGCAGAAGGTAACTTTCAATACAGTGTTACACTTCCGACGCTTGATGGTGAACTCACGGAGGAGAACAATCAGAAGACGTTTTCCATGAAGGTTGTGAAGGCAAAGTTGAACGTTTTCTATCTGGAAGGCAAACCGAGGTGGGACTACACCTTTTTGAAACGAACATTAGAACGAGATCCAGATATTGAGGCTACTTATGCGATCTTATCGTCTAATAGATTAAAGCGTCTACCTGTAGATAGCGTCCTTAATCCCTTAGATGGGTATTATCCGCAAGCGACCCCGGTGTCGGAAACCCCACGGTTCCCTGAAACGCTCGACGAACTTTCTAAGTACGATGTGCTGATTTTAGGTGATTTAGGAGCTGAGCATCTCACCGAAACGCAACAACGCGCGATTGTTAATTTCGTTGAGATGCAAGGAAAACCGGTTATCTTTTTACCTTCTCGGAACATGCTCGGTGTGAATGGGCTTGGAAATACAGGGTTAGCACCTCTTTTGCCGATTGACCTCCCAAGAAATGGATGTCGTATAGAGGATATGGAATTTACTGTGCGCTTAACCCAATCCGGGGCGTTTCATCCAATGTTGCAGCTTGATGACATCCGAAGTACACAAACAGGTCAAACCGCAGGATTGGACGGGAATAATTTAAGTTTGTGGCGAAACATGCCAGCGTTGTCGCGATCCTTCAATGGATTCCGTCTCAGGGGTGGAGCAACTGTGCTGATGGAGAATGGTAAAGGCGTGCCTGTTCTGATTCTCCAAAGAGCGGGGTTAGGCAAAAGCCTGATGATTGCGGCGGAGGGCTTCTGGAATTGGAGTTTTGGTGTCAAAACCTTTAAAGACACGCGTTATCACGCAATCTACCCTCGCTTTTGGGCACAGGTACTGCGGTGGATGGCAACAAATACCGACGACAAGAACCTATACCTTACTACAGATGCATCCACTTATGCGATAGGGGATACAGTGAAGGTTACAGCATATTTGTACTCTGAAACCTATCAACCGCAAGTGGGTGCAACAGTTCAGATCGAAGTAGTGCCTCCTGATGGGGTCCCCTTCCAACTCCAAATGGCTGTTGGGCAAGAGCGGTTTGTAGAAGCCACGGAAACCTCTATGCCGAAAGCCGAAAGCCGAGAGCCGAATGCTATTAACGCCGATCTGAACAACCTCTATACTTCTCAATTTGTGCTATTACAAAAAGGCAAGTATCGCATTCGCGCAACTGGCAAGAGCGGCAATCTGGAATTAGGCGAGGATCAAATCGATATTTATGCCCATCCGCAACTTGCCGAATTGGAGAATCCGCAGCTCAATGAAGACTTGCTGAAGCAACTTGCCGGACAGACCGGGGGTGCCTATTTTACGATGGCTAACGCGGAATCGCTCCCGGAAAATATTGCGAATGTCCAAAACCCGATATTCGTTGATGCAGAACGCGATCTCTGGGCACATCCGTTGATTCTCATCACTGTCGTCGGATTGTTGGGGACTGAATGGTTTTTACGTAAACGGGTTGGACTGACTTAGAATCGCACAGGTTTCTATTCACATCGGAATTAACCAGAAACCATCGTGAAACGAAGTAGAACGATGAGCAAAAACTCTATAGTTAAAAAATTTTGGATCGGTTGTTTCCTCTTTTGTGCCTTGATGGGTATACAGGTGAAACAGGTTCTACAGGCTTCCGGTGTCCCGATAACTATCGCCCAAATCCACTATGGTGGGGGTGGTGATTGGTATGGCGATCCGACAACTATCAAGAATTGGCTTAGACTCCTCCGAGACCGGACAGATATTGAGACCGCCAGGGATAGGGTGATCATTAAGTTGACGGATCATACCCTTTATCAGTATCCGATACTCTATTTGGTAGGACACGGGAATATCCGATTGACTGAAAGTGAAATTGAAGCATTAAGGGATTATCTCAAGAGCGGTGGTTTCCTGTTCGTGAATGATGATTACGGGCTTGACAAAAGTTTTCGTCGCGAAATGCGGAGAGTATTTCCAGAGCAGGAGTTACAGCCTGTCCCAAACACGCATCTGATTTATCGCTCTTTCTATGAACTGCAAGGACTCCCCAAGATTCATGAACATGACGCTGAACCCGCACAAGGGTTTGGGCTTTTTCATGATGGGCGTATGGTCGTCTACTATGCCTATAGTGCTGACATCGGTGATGGGCTTGAGGATGCCGATGTACATCCAGACGATACGCCTCAGGTCCGCGAGCTCGCGGCGAAAATGGCAGTAAATATTGCTGTATATGCGCTGACTCACTAAAGGACGAAATGAAATGGACAGACAAAATGTGAATGAGGCATACGGAAACCTGATTGATCGATTGCGGGCAATTCGACGACAGTGGCGATGGCTCACTTTCTCTGTAGGGCTCCTGAAGTGCATCGGTATTCTTGCTCTTGTAATGGCAGGGACACTTATCATTTTAGCGATGAGTTTCCAGTGGTGGCTGTCCCCTTTCTCGCGCTGGATACGTATCGCGATCATTCTATTATCAATAGGCGGTGCCGTCTATGTAGTGATTCGGACATTCGTTTTACCTCTCTGCCGTAAGTTGACGGACGCTGCTGTTGCATCGCGCCTTGAATCAACGCAGACAGAGGAGGCTTTCGCCGCTGAAAATAGGGTGCTCAGTGCTGTTCAACTCTGGAAGACTTTAGAGAACAATAGACTTGGGTATGCCTCAGAATTCGTTGAACATCTGATTGTTCAAGCCAGCCGGGATATGGAGCAGGTTCGACACCGACGGGTGTTTCAGCCCGAATTTCGGAAAATTCGGCGAAATGCAGGTGTCGCCGTTGGCGGTGTGGTGCTGCTTTTGGCTACACACTTTCTACTACCTACGGCGTTTACAGGCTTCGCACAGGCTTTCCAGACCTTACCAAAAACGCTGCAAGACGATCAAGAGTATCTACAGAAATCCATTCAAATTACAAAAATCCAGCCCGGTAATATCCAAATTGAGCGAGGCACCGATGTTAACGTAACTGCTGAAGTAGGTGGGCACCTTGGGACTCCCGTCGTCCTTTACTATCGTGTTGGTGATGAAAATGAGGTGACATCCACAGCGGAATGGCAATCGTTGCCGATGCTCCGTACAGCTACCGATGCCGGACCCAGCGTACAGGTTTCCGATATTTCGAGATTTCCCTACAGTGCGACGCTTGAAAATGTGACACGTCCGCTTCAATACTATGTTTCGGTCAAAGAGGTGACATCGGAGCAGTATCAAATAACAATCAGTAATGAACCGATTGTTACGCAGTTCCAGTATCGACTCAATTACCCTGCCTACACGCAACTACAATCTCAGACGCTTCCAGTAAACATTGGGGACATCCAAGTGCTTTTTGGAACAGAGGTTGTGTTCACTGGAGAGAGCAACAAAAAGCTTCAGGAGGCACACCTCACTTTTGATGAGTCGAGTAATGTGGAATTGGAGATTACGGAAGGGCAGTTGCTTGATGATGTTACACAATTAATGGAGGATGAACAGGGACAGGATATCCTCTCTACGCCGCAAATAATACAAGGATCTTTCGTTGCCCAACAGAGTGAAAACTATCGTATCTACATTACCGATGTTGACGGGTTCACGAATCGAAACCCCGTTAACCGGACGGTTACTGTTCTCAAAGATGTCGACCCCGATGTTGCGATTGTCTCACCTGCACGGGATACTGTTTTGGACGATGCGATGTTAATCGAACTGAAGGTGGAAGCGACAGATGACTACGGTATACAGGAACTCCAATTGGTATACCGCGTTGAGAGTGAAGGTGCCGAGGAGGTAAATGTGCCTTTAAAACGTTGGGAAGTCGGGGACGCGCTTTCTCACAGATCGGTTTTTGTGGCATATACGTGGGATGTTGATCGGATTGGTATGTTCCCCGGTGAAACGCTTGCGTATTACGTTCAAGTCTTGGATATCGACAATGTCTCAGGACCGAATATCGGCAAATCCCATACCTACACACTCCGCTTTCCATCCCTCTCGGAGTTATACGATGCAGTTGCCGCAGAGCAGGACACCGAGCAACGAGGGCTTGAAGAACTCGTTGACGAACAGGCAGATGCCACCGGTTTGGTTGACACGCTTCTCGATAAAATCAGGAAAAGCCAAGAACTCACACTTAATGACGAAAATCTGATGCAACAGGTGCTTGAAAACCAGAGACAGATTGAGGAAAAGGCGCAACAACTCATCGAAGACATGAAAGAGACGGCAGAAGAGATGGAACAGAATCAACTCTTCGATACTGAGACTATTGAGAAATATCAAGAACTACAAGATCTGATGGAGAAAGCACTTTCGGAAGAACATAAGGAGCTTTTACGGAAGTTATCAGAGGCACTCGCGAAACAGGAAGTAAATGAGCAGGAGCAGTCGATGGCGGAAGCGAATCTCAGTCAAGAGCAGTTTTTACAACAATTGGAACGTGCCAAATCGCTCTATGAACAGATTCTTCTCCAGCAGGAACTCGAAGCTGCAGCAAAACAGGCGAAGGCACTCGCCGAACAGCAGAAGCAGTTGATGGATACGTTGGAGTCGTCGGAACAGTCCGCACCTACAAGCGATCTTGCAGAAAAAGAGGACCGAGTCGCCGAAGAATTCGACCAACTCAGTGAAAAGTTAGAAGAAATCGGCACAAAAATGGGTGAACTGGCGCAGAATCAGCAGAACGCACCGCCGCAAATTGAACGACTTGCGGATGAAATCGTCCGACTCAACCAGTTTGCGCACGAGCATAAAGTGCCTGAAATGCTTAAAGCGACCAGTGAGAATCTCCGAGGTGGGCAGAATAGTGAGGCACTCGAATCCGGACGAAACGCAGAACAGACACTCACGGAACTCGCACAGGGCTTGGATAATGCTTTGGCGTTCATGGAAGGGGCAAACGCCAACGAAACCTTGACTGCACTACAGGAAGCCGTTGAAAGTGGTCTGCACCTCTCACATCTTCATGAGAAGGTCCTCATGCAAACGAACGACATCCTTACCGCTGGGCAGTCTGATACTTACATTTCAAGTGAGATTGTGCGATTGCAACAACTCGCCGCTGATGAACTCAGTACGGCAGAGAGTATCACACAACTTTCCAGTAAACTGTGGGAGTTAGGGAACCGACAGATAGAAGTTCCACCTGAAGCGATATGGCATCTTAACGCCTCAAACGATGCCTTATCCCGTGCCGCACGTGCCTTAGAGGATAGACAGCCAAGCCTTGCAATACCAATCCAAAGAGGCGCGCTCGCTGATCTTAATCAGGCAATCTTTGAACTCCTCGAGGCGATGGGACAGATGAACCAACAAATGGATGCCAGCGGGTTTGAAAACATGATGGAGCAGTTGCAGCAACTCGCTGAGAGTCAAGAGCAGCTGAACGAGATGGCACAGAATTTGAATCAGCAGTTGCGCGAACAGGGACAAACCCCTGGGCTTGAGCAGATGATGCGGCAACTCGCTGGCCAACAGCAGTTGATTCGAGAGGCAACTGAACGAATCGCTGAACGTGCAGAGCAGATGGCACAGATGCTTGGCAGTCTTGAAGAGGTCGCTGAGGAAATGGCAGAGGTTGAGAAATCACTCCGTCAAGGTGAACTCAATGAGGAGGTCCTTGATAGGCAGTCACAAATTTTGACGCGGATGCTGGACAGTTTAAAATCGCTGCAGAAACGGGATGTCGGTAAACAGCGCAAGGCAGAGGTAGCAGAGAGACCCGAAACGCCTGCACAGGAGGTGCCGCCTTTGCATCCTGAACTCCTTGAAGTGGTTCGGAAATTAGAAACCACACCTTATGCGAAAGAGTTTGAGGACATTCCGTTCCAGTATCGGAAGCAGCTTCTACAGTATTTCAAAGCACTTTCGCAGAAGACACAGTGAGCGGGATGTACAGAATTGAGTTTTGTTAGAATGTAATTGAAACAGCACAGTAGGGGAATTCATGAACCGCAGGAATTTCTTAATTAACGGAAGCACCGCATTGGCAGGACTATTTCTCGTTAACGGTCCCGCTCGGCCGCATCTGAGACACCATGAAACCCATACTGACACGTATATAAACGAAAGGCAAAAAGTTATGAAAACAACGGTTAGTATCGTTGATGATGCGTTTTATATTAACGAAGAAATTACCTATCCCGGACGTGTCTACCAAGGGCATAAGGTCGAAGGATTGCTGCTCAATACCCGTATGGTGCAAGGCGTCTTTGATGACCGGAACCCTGAAACGATACATCTCTGGGAATATCCAGATACAGGTGAATGGGATCCGGAGCGGAATACACGTGAATTTTTAGCGGCGATGCCGACATGGCGTGCCCACGGTGTGTTGGCGTTCACCATTAACCTCCAAGGTGGCAGTCCCGAAGGGTACTCCAAAGCGCAACCGTGGCACAATTCAGGCATAGAAACCGACGGTAGTCTGAATTCCGATTATCTCTCGCGACTCGAACGTATTATTGACTTCGCTGACGCACTCGGTATGGTTGTTATTCTCGGTTATTTCTATTTTGGACAAGACCATCGATTGACCGACGAAAACGCTGTCAAAAACGCTGTCGACAACGCAACGGGTTGGCTCTTCGACAAGGGATACACAAATGTTATCATTGAGGTTAACAACGAGTGCAATGTGAGATACTCACATGAAATTCTGCAACCTGAGCGGGTACATGAGTTGATCGAACGGGTGAAAGCAACAACTCATAATGGCAGTAGATTCCTCGTCGGAACGAGTTACGGTGGTGGCAGAGTGCCTCTTGAAAATGTCGTCCGTTCCTCTGATTTCCTGCTTGTCCATGGAAACGGCGTGAGTGATCCAAACCGTATTATTGAGATGGTGCAACAGACGCGTGAGGTACCCGGGTACCGTCCGATGCCGATCCTTTTCAATGAAGACGATCATTTCGATTTCGATAAACCCCTGAATAACTTCGTTGCTGCTGTGAGCCAATATGCCTCATGGGGTTACTTCGACCCAGGCGAAAATGACTATTTTAACGGATACCAGTCCGTGCCAGTGCAATGGCAAATCAATACACCGCGCAAACGTGCTTTTTTTCAAAAGGCTCGCGACATCACTGGCTGAACCGCAAGGAAAAATTTAAAGGGTGTTTATCTGCATAGTATCAGGAACGTAGCCCGTAACGTAGTGGAGGGCGACTCTACGGAGAGGCACTCTATATATCAAACTCACCTGACCGAACCGCAAGGAAAAATTTAAAGGGTGTTTATCTTCATAGTATTAGGAACGTAGCCCGTAACGTAGTGGAGGGCGACTCTACGGAGAGGCACTCTATATATCAAACTCACCTGACCGAACCGCAAGGAAAAATTTAAATATGCCACAAGTTGATCCTATCTATTTTGCCATCACAATTGCCGTTGTTATAATGATCGCAACGAGCATCCGCGTTCTCAAAGAGTATGAACGCGCCGTCATTTTCCGACTCGGACGATTGGTTTCGACCCGCGGTCCTGGGCTTGTCTTTATGATACCGTTCTGGATTGAACGGATGCAGCGTATCAGTCTGCGGGTTATCGTCAATGATGTCACCCCGCAAGATGTGATTACGAAAGACAACGTCTCCGTGAGCGTTAACGCCGTGCTTACATTCAGAGTGACCGAAGCGGATAGAGCCGTGATTGAGGTTGAAGATTTCGGTTTTGCAATTGCACAGGTCGCACAGACGACGCTCCGTAGTGTGCTCGGACGTGCTGAACTGGACGACCTGCTCTCAGAACGAGAAAAACTAAATCAGGACTTGGCAGACATCATCAAGAAACATTGTGAACCGTGGGGGGTCGAGGTGCTTGCGATGGAGATTAAACACGTGGATCTCCCGGTTGAGATGCAACGTGCGATGGCGAAACAGGCGGAAGCAGAACGGGAGCGGCGCGCCAAAGTCACACACGCCGAGGGTGAATTTGAGTCTGCCGAGGTGTTAACCAACGCTGCTGAAATTCTCAGCAGAACTCCGACTGCCGTGCAACTCCGATTCCTTCAGGCGTTGGTTGAAGTGAGTGCGGAGAAAAACTCGACCGTCGTTTTCCCGATTCCGATTGATTTGCTCAGTCCGTTCCTTGAAAAAATAAAAGGTTCAGAAGGATAGACCTTTCCGCTAACCAAGGTAGATGCAGTGTTTTGCTTGGATGTTTCCCGCACTGAGCAACCCCCAAGCTTACTTTTTGTCTTTAATGAGGTTTCCTAATCTTGCCTACCAATAATTGATAGGGGGCATCAAATTCACGTTATAAAGAGGAGTAAGTGTGTTCAGCATGGTCATATAGCAGAACTTCGGTGGCATACTGTCCACCCTACGTCTGCGTTAATCGATACGGAGGATTTAGAGATGAAAGTGACAGAGGAAGATGTAAATTCCTTATTCTGTGATAGAATCCAGTATAAGATTCCTCTCTTCCAGCGTTCTTACGTCTGGGATGAAGAGGATCAGTGGAAACCTCTTTGGGACGACATTAAAGGGCGGTTTTCGCAAACAGGCATCCATTTTACTGGGACTTTAGTAATTCAGAAAGAAAATCAGTTAGATAATGGTGGAGCGTCAAAGAATAAGATTTATGACATTATTGATGGTCAGCAACGCTTAACCACTTTTCAGATTATCCTTTGTGTCCTTAGAGATTTAGCTAAAAAAATCGAGTATAAGGACATTGAAGAAGATGCAAATACGTATATACTGAATCGAAGAACAGCACGGGATAGCAATGAACGATATAAACTCATTCCCAAAGATCTTGATAAAGAGTCATTCTTGCAATTAGTTGATGGTGAGATAGGGGGGAGTAGTGGGCGGATTCGTGATGCCTATAATTATTTTAAGACAGAGATTATGAATCATGTGCAGAACGACTCGAACAAAATGGCTAATCTGTTTGAAACTATCTTAGCTAACTTTGGTTTTGTTCAAATATTGCTTGATTCAGGAGACGAGCCTGAAAAAATATTTGAATCACTCAATGCGAGAGGCAAACGCCTTCTTCAGTTTGATTTGCTTAGAAATAATCTATTTCTACGTGCCCACCAGGATAGAGATCGTTTATATAGAGAGTACTGGGACCATTTTGAAACCCCTTATTGGGATCCTGAAGAAAAGTCCGGCACATCATCTGAAATGTTCCTCCAGCATTTCCTTATGGCAAAACTGGGAGCCGAGCGTGTTAAACCGGAATTTAACATCTATCAAAGGCAGTATCGTCCGAGGATAGAAGACACCGATACAATAGAATACGAATTCTCTGAATTGCAGAAGTATGCGGAAGCCTATCAAGAAATGACCGATTGCAAAGATAATTCTGAAATCGGGCAGAGAATGAAGTTCTATAAAACTTTTGAGCTCACAACTTTACATCCGTTCATACTATTTGTGAAATGTGAGATTGGGTTATCTGGTGATGAACTTAATTATGTCTTTGATATTTTGGAATCCTATACGATCCGGCGTATGCTGTGTTGCCGAGGCAAACGAGGACTTCTTAAATTCAACATCTTTTTTTCTGAATTAATTAGCGAGCTTAGGGGCGATTTTGGTTTAAAAAGTTTTATACAACGACTATCCGCCGAAACCTCAAATACGAATAGATATCCAACTGATGATGAGATCGGACCCGCCTTGCACACACGCTATGACGAATATCCTATACTTATTCCTGATGATTCTACTATCGTCTTCCCAGATAATCGAGTTGTAAAAGCTGTTTTGCAGGGGCTTTGGACTGAAACCGCTGGAGCAATTAAGACAAGGCTCATCCGTTATATTTTGTATCGGATTGAATTAATGAAGAGGCGCGAAGACAAGTTCACTGAACCTTTAGTTTTTCAAGACAATCTTACTACCTTGGAACACGTGATGCCAAACGAATGGAAGGAAACTTGGCATTTACCGATTGCTGATGGATCAGTAATCTACGAGGAATCTAGCGGCAATCTTGGGATATATGTCAATAGAGAGACCGCAGATGAATATTTAATTTATGATAAACTATTTTCTGATAGTTATAAAACGAAGAATCCAGGCTGGAAAAGCCAACCGGCTAGAAATGGATTGACTAAAGATTCCTATTCGGATGCATTTAACCTTGCTTTAGCAAGAGATCACGTGTTGCAAAATATGGGAAACTTAACACTCGTCACGAGGGAGTTGAATTCCAAGTTGGGAAATCGGACGTTTCCTGAGAAGAAGGAGGCTTTAATCAAACACTCAGGTTTGAAACTGAATAATGAAATTTGCCAGCATGATATATAGGATATCAATGAAATTCATGCGAGATCCGAGAAATTAATTGCTTACGTCTGTAGAATATGGCCATCATTGGATTGGTTTGCTGAAAACATCCCGTAACTTCACATAAGGGGATTATCAATGAATGCTATGATACAAGGAGTTACACATGAGGGAATGCTAAAATGGTTTCTATTTTCGAGATTCCTGTCTTTGTGTAAGTCTGATTAATATGGAGGAATCTAGATAAAATGGGCATACCAACAAGTAGAGAAATTAGAGAAGCTATCCTTGACTATCTCGCTGATGGCAAAGAGTGCCGACGGCAGGATATTGCGGATGTGCTTGGTTCTCAATTTAATCTTACTGCCGCGGAATTGGCGGAAGAACACCCGAGTGGTGGGATGATGCCTTTGAGGTCGTTCTCCTCGGCGAGTTTGCCGATGATTTTGTTAATCTTGTCTCCGATCTCCTTGTCGCCTTTGAGGTTGACCATATCGGCAAATTCGCCGCCTTCAGGAACGAAGATAAGCGATTCGGGATCGCTTGAGGCTTTGTCGGAAACGTATTTCATGAAGAGGAGTGTCAGGATGTAGTTTTTGTATTGGGAGGCGTCCATCCCGCCGCGGAGTTCGTCGCAGCTTTGCCAGAGCGATGCATAGAGTTGTGATTTCTTTATTGCCATAATGGCTTACTACTTCCTTCCGGTTTTCGGTTCCTCAAGGTTACCGATGTTAGCCACGAGATACTCTTGAATGTTTGCATAGTTTAGAGTGAGGTCGTGGAACTCCTTATCGCATACATCACTGAAACGTTCCCGCACCTTGCGGCTTGTCTTCTTCGGATCCTTGAAAATGCCCATAGAACGGAACGGGATATTCCATTCCTTGAACTGGTGCAGAGCGATCGTTGCATCGCGGATTCTGTTGTCATTTGAAAGGGCGTACACGAAAAGTGGCTGCGGTTTCCCCTTGATTCGACAGTCTACCCTGTATTTTCTATCGGGATCCCGGTCTGAATCATGCCAGTCAAAACGCCTGAGTGGTGCTGGAACCGTTTCAAGCAGCACGTCTCGAAAATCCTCCATAAATGTTGATTGCACTCGTTCCTTTGACAAGTATGACACGTCAGTAATTTTGAGAAGTGCCTGGGCAAAGTCATAGAGTGCCTCACCGTAATCTCCATTCGGCACCTCAAGTATTAATTCGCCACTGCGATCTTCAACATCAAACATCGAGAGTGCCTTCAAGATAAGCTTCTTGCGTGGACCACTATGAAGAAGTTTCTCGTCGATTTCATAGGTGAGATGCATGTAGGTATGTGCTTCGTCAGAGAGTATCCATCGTCCACCCTCCTTCTTCAAGACGATAACCAGTTCATCACCATCCTCAAACATGAAAGGAGTGAACACGCGGAAACGCTCTTTGCCCTCGGGGAACAGCTGAATTTGTCCCGATACTTTCTCGATAAAGGTTTGTTCTATGGATTTTAGCGACATTGCTTATACCTCCTGAAAAGGAGACTACTGTGGTGATTCTTGAAAATTTGCATCGACGATCAGGCAGTGAAGGGCTCCCTCACAGTCACTGTAACGCTCGGTTTGTTGTGCGTAGGTATCCTCTTTTAGTCCTCTCCGCTGATACCGCTCTGTCGCGAAATGAATGTGAAATCCATTAATTATTTCTCTTTCAAGTCGATTTCTGTGTCGACTCGTCCACCCGTTGTAGCGGCGGATCCGAAAATTTCGGTTTGGTGAACGGATAAGAACTGCCAAAATAACTGAAAAATCTGAGGGTCGGAAGTCGTTCTGTCTGATAATAATACGGAATTTGTTTCCCTTATCACCGATAACAAACAACTCTCTTTTCTTCTTATTTGGACTCAGGAGTTGGTTACGCCAATCCTTTGGTAAAGGCTTACGTTCCTGTACCAACGCTTCGATTTCCTGATCTGAGTAAATGATTAACATGAATTACGCCAGCCTGTTTGCATCCATCTTCTTGAGGGTCATACCAAATCTGTCCAAATTAAAATGATGAATGAAAAACGTGTAGGGTGGATTGAACGCAGCGAAACCCAACAGAATTAACTATCAAACCAAACTGACAAAGCATTAGTCTTTGTTGGCATGGTGTATGGCTTGCCCTGCGACTACACAGAGTCCACCGATAACCACTATGAGTAGTCGTTCAAGATTGAGTTTATGATTGGTTTGTTTCGTTTGTAGTCAAGAAACCTTTTAGGATTGCCCGTTTGGAACGTGCGATAAATCGCACTACTACGAACCTGACCTCAAACTCAAAGTTGATGCACTACGAGTGTAAAAAATGCGACCCATTCCATTACCAATCCTCATCAAAGAACGGTGTGCTCGGATAGCTATAGACACCGCCTTCGTAGTTGCGGAGTTGAATTTCGTCGTCATCGAAGGCGACAACTGGATTGGGGATCAGCGCAATTTTTCCGCCGCCACCGGGGGCGTCCACGACATAATGCGGTACACCCAGCCCAGATATATGTCCACGCAACGCGGCAACGATGTCTAAGCCAGTCTGGACCGCTGTCCGGAAATGGTCGGTGCCGACGACAAGGTCGGCTTGATAGATATAGTACGGCTTGACTCGGATACGTAACAGTCCTTTCATCAGGTCCACCATCACATCCGGATCATCATTCACACCTTTCAGGAGCACTGCCTGATTACCGAGGGGTATACCTGCGTCGGCTAACATGCCGCATGCCTTCTCGGTTTCGGGTGTAATCTCGCGAGGATGGTTGAAATGGGTGTTGATATAGAAAGGGTGGTGCCGTTTCAAAATCGCACACAACTCAGGTGTGATGCGTTGCGGTAACGTTACTGGGACGCGGGAACCGATCCGAATAATTTCCAAATGTTTAATTGCTCGGAGTCCGCCGACGATCATATCAATTTTTTTATCCGTCAACATGAGCGGATCACCACCGGAGATGATTACGTCACGGATCTCTGGATGTGCTTGGATGTAGGCAAGTCCCGTCTCAATATTATCTTCAGAAATGGAGTGTGGATCCCCGACTTTCCGTTTGCGGGTGCAGAAACGGCAATAGATTGGACACATGTAATTGACATAGAAGAGTGCACGATCGGGGTATCGATGCGTAACGTTTGGCACTTCACTATCGTCTTCCTCATGAAGGGGGTCCTCTACGCCGGTACTCATCAGTTCTCTTGGATCAGGAACGACCTGTTTCCAAATTGGATCGCCAGGTTCTTTTATGAGACTCAGGTAATAGGGATTGATGCGGATCGGGAATTCTTTGTGGATACGCTGCATTTCTTCTAAGTCAACATCGAATGCAGCGGCAAGTTTTTCTGGGGTGTTGACAGTATCTCTAACGAGACGTTTCCATTCTTCCATCTTATAATGTCCATCCTTTTCAAATTATTATGTCCGTCCTTTCCAAATTTTCGCGCGAATACTCGGGGCACAGTCGGCGCATGCTCTGTTAGGACTTACGTAAAATTGAGCCGAGACATCTATCTTCACATGAGAACCCTGACGCTTACTCACGTGGGATCAGTGTGGTTACACACCGCACCTACCAGTGAAGTGTGTAAGTCCTATCTATATAAAAACTCGCGATCAACGTTCTACATTAGGGAGCATGGGACGTGGAATTAATTAGGTATGCTACGGTGCTACTTCGTAATTTTCGATTGTCACTTTGTTCATGACGTCCCGTTCACGGAGTGCGTCTACCACATCTATTCCTTCAATAACTTTTCCGAACGTGGTGTAGCTGCCGTTTAGATGTGCATAAGGTGTTGGATCTGAACTGATGCAAATATAAAATTGGCTTCCAGCCGAGTCAGGATTCTGGGTCCGTGCCATCGCAACAACACCTTTTTCATGAACCGGCATCTTGTCGCGGAGTTCTGGATTTTGGAACTCACCTGGGATTGTCCATCCAGGTCCACCGCTACCTGTTCCCTGGGGATCGCCGCCTTGAATAACAAAACCGGGAACATATCGATGGAAGATCACGCCATCGTAATATCCTGCTCCGATCAATCTCGCGAAATTCTCTACCGTGGTTGGAGCAGCATCCGGGTAAAGTTCAATAATGATGTTTCCTTTTTCAGTTTCAATCGTTACATAAGGCAGTTGATTGTTGTTACATGAAATAATTGCTGCGCAAAACGCACCTAATAAGCTAAATCGCATAATTTTAGTGTGAAAATTTGAGGATCTTCACGAATTCCTTTTTGGGTTTAATCAGAATTTCCGACGAGTGCCCTCTTGATAAATTGATTGGGGCATAAACTACACTTCATCGAAGGCGAAAAGTTCGTACACATTATACACTTATTTGCACGTGAAGTCAAGTAAAATTTTGAAGGTACTCAGTCTTCAGATTCTATTCGGTTCTGTTATTTTTCTCCTTTTTTGAGGAATCTCGGAACGATATGCAACAAGTATTGCATATCAGGATTGTGTAGTAACCTATATCGCGGAGATAAAAGCAAGGAACTTCTGAGGACAAGGCGTTCACCTTGACACTACCTATCGGATATGGTATTCTATTAATGTAGGGGGTGGTTGCAGTGCAAAACATCTCAACGGAAAATCAAGAAACATGTGAATTATTTGCGGCACTGAAGCTGCTATCGCCCGGGACTTATCTGAGGGAAGGCATTGATTATATCCTCCAAAGTAAAACCGGTGGACTCATCGTCTTGGGTGATACACCAGAGATTCTGGATTTGACAGAAGGTGGCTTCCGGATTAATTGCCCATATACACCGACACGCTTATATGAGTTGTCGAAAATGGATGGCGCGATTATTCTTTCTGAAGATATAAAACATATCGTGCACGCGAATGTAACGTTGAGAACAAGCCCGGCGATTTCCTCTGATGAAACAGGACTCCGTCACCGAACAGCGGATAAATTTGCCAGAGAAACTGAGCATATTGTCCTCGCAGTGTCACAAAGCCGAAATACGCTCACCCTATATCTCAAAAATCAGTGCTATATTTTCCGAGAACATCCTACACTGCTTTCCGGCGCGAATCAAACGATGTTCGCACAAACGCAGCACCTCAAAGCACTGCAAAACGCCGTTACCATCCTGAATTGGGCTGAATTAAGTGGAAACGCCACCTTGGTGGATGTCGTCGCTGCTATCCAATTGTGTGAACGCGTTCGCCGCGCTGAGCAGGAATTGGACCGTTACAGGATTGAGTTAGGCACACAGACGGAATCTCTGCAGTATGTTATTCCCGAACTCGCAACTGAAATTGAGAGTGGACTTCTGATTATAAAAGATTACTATCATGAGAGCCTACGTGACGCGTCTGAAGCGTTTGAAGCAATTTTAGGTCTCGATGCCCACAGCCTCGCAGACCAGAGTAACATTAGTGAAGCTTTAGGGTATTCGCGTGATGTGCGTAACTCTTTCGAGGTGCTTGAATCACGCGGGTATCGGATGCTTAGCCAAGTTCCCCGTATTCCCTTCAGTATCGTTGAAAATATCGTTCGCAAATTCAAAACATTGGATCGGGTCAATACAGCTGCTGTTGGTGAACTCCAGGCAGTTGATGGGGTTGGTAAAGCACGAGCATCAACAATCAAAAACACACTCGCGCACATGAAGTCAACATCCGTCCAACCTGAAGTCTTGGCTTTGTCTGCATTTGAATAATGAGAAGAGACATTTGTTACCAAAAGGCAGTTCTTTTTAGAAATTAATACCCAAGTTGCTACCTAATAGGGTTTGGGTGTTTAAACACAGATTCTTTAAGGAAAAATGCCTCTTCACACCCCGTAGGGGTGTTATGTCTATAGAAAAAGGAGTTAGAAAATGAAACGATTCATCGCTTTATCACGGAGGGGCAACGTCGCACCCAGCGGAATTTTATTCATTGGGATGCTTCTCGTTTCGTTCAGTTTCGTAGGATGTGGCGGAAAACTCGGAAAAATAGAAACATCAGTAGTTGACACGGCGATCTCGGACGCTGAGGTAGCTCTTGCTGCGGCAGTGGATGTTGATGCCCCGACACTCGCATCTGATTTGTTTGAGACAGCGGAAGCTAACCTTGAGTCTGCAAAAACAGCACTCGACGAAAAAAAAGGGAACGATGCACTCCGTCTCGCGTATCAAGCAATAGCTAATGCTACACTGGCACGAACGAATTCCATGAATATCACTAAAAACTCGGAATTAAATGCCTCTATACTCCAGAAGGAAGCTGAAGCAGAATCACTCCGAGAAACTGTTAACAGTAAAAAGGAAAAGCTTGCAGGACTTCAATCCGAGATCCAGAACATTCAGAGCGAGGAAAAGCAACTAAAACAGACCGTTCGCGACCTCCAGAAAGAGAATCGTGAACTGGGTGATACACGGGCAGCCTATGGGGAGCAGGTCGCACAACTCTCTGAAACTTTATCAGAGATTCAGGGGCGTGCTCGAAGGGCGGAAACCGAAATCCGTAATTATGGTAGAGAGGTTGCAGCACTCCGTCGGAAACTTGAAGTTGCCGACAGAATGGTGAAAGAGGAAGGATATCAGAAACGGACGGTTATCGCTGAGATAGATTCCCTTAAGAGACAACTCCGTGAACAGGCGCAGATCTATACCGAGAAACTCGCAGCAGCCAGTCAGCAAAATGCGGGTGCAAAGCATGCGGAATATCTCAAACAGAAAGCACAAGAGGCAAGGGCGTTTGTTGACAGCCAACCTCCACTCCATCCTACTAAGACGGGACGCATTGCCCTCTCTGCAGAACAAATTGCAGCTGGTAAGATGGCACTCGGTAATTGGGAACGCACATGGCATGCGAACAACCTCAATAGCCACCTCGCCTACTATGAACCTAATATTATTGCCGACAAAGTCGTGATTCGTGAGAGCAAAGAGCATCGAAGTAAAGTCGATCTCCAACAGTTGGGGGCAGATCTCCACGAGATGAGCACCCATGCGTGGAGTAAAGCTAAAACCAATATAGAGGTCGAGGGAGAAAGTGTTATCGGTATCCATCGACTGACCCGGTTGGCGACTCCAGCAGTAGACGAGAACGCGACGGAACTTTACAATATCTGGATTCGCGAAGTCTGGATGCATCAAGTTGGGAACGACTGGAGAATTCATCACGAAATCTGGCAAATCTATGAGAATGTGCCAAATTTTTAATTACAGACACTTGGGCTACATACTACAGACAGGTTCTACCTCACGGAAACCGAAAATACGCCAGTAGAGCGAAATGTCTGTAGGTTCTGCATCACGGCAGAAAATACAATGCCCTCCTTGCTCCAGCAGCAAGCAAGATGCCTGTAGAAGCGGAGGTTAAATTGTGAACGACGCACAGAACCAGCAAAACAACCAAAAGAAATTCACTATACCCCAGAACCTGCTGTGGGGTGGTGCGATTGCAGCAATCGTCATTGCTTTTGTTCTATTCCTTGTGGTCTTCATGAGTTCCAGTGAGACCCCTACAGCCTTTCTGGTGAAATGGAAGAGTGCGCTTGAATCTGGTGATCCTGAAAGGTATGAAGCACTCTGGGTGAAAAGTGCACGCCAGCGTCCTGATGCGGGTTATCAGAGAACTGTGAAACTCCTTAGGGATAACGTAAATTTTGAGGTTAACCTTGGCGGTGCCAGTCAACCCTATCGAGTTCCTCGCTATACAAACCGCTTCCGGGTTGAGGGGATTCCTCTCACGGCTTATTACCCGGGCGAAGCGCAACAGCAGCTACGAAACCTTGTGATTGAAAAGAAAGGTATTATTCAACAGAGGTGGAAAATTGTCCAGGAGGAGATAGTCGGTAGTGAATTCGCTCCCACATTGTCTACCTCAGGTCCCACGCCGCAACCCGAGATTACAGAACAGCCCAAGAGCCCTGTAGTACCCCTCGTGATCGCCTGGAAGGCTGCCTTAGAGATCCAGGATTTAAAAGCGTATACTAACCTATGGGATAAATCTGCTCGGAAAAAACGCGCCTCAAGTTTTGCGCGTGCTAAGGATCTGATGTCGCAAACCCATGTTATCGATCTCGCTGGTGCTACTTATACTGCTATTCCACGACACAAAAACCGGCACGTGGTTGACAATATTCAGGTGACTTTGCAAAATGGTGGTGATACCATTGAGACCCATACCCGCACTCTCACGGTTGAGAAAAAGGGGTTTTTCAGACGAAAATGGAAACTCATTAACGATCAAATCAATGTGGTGTCTGATGCTATCGCACTCGCGCAAGATGTGCCTGGGGTAGACACTGTCTCTGGTGAAGAGTCCGGGGGTACTTTCGATGGTAATGCGCCATTGGATACGCACCTCAAAGTGAGACAGGTGTTAGGGAAATGGCAGTCGGCTTGGGAAGAGAAGGACCTGCATACCTATATGTCTATCTATTCGGCTGAAGCACAAATTACCCGTGTGAATGTCAAGGGTGGAAGGGAAACTTCGGTCTATCTTACAAAGGGGCAGCTCCGCTCCAAGATGAAGAAACTCAACACCATGTACGCTGACATCCAGGTCTCCATCTCGAATTTACAGGTTAACGGGGATCGGGCAGTCGCAGACGTCAAGTTTCTACAAAAATTCACTGGCACTCCGGCGAGTGGTAGCCGTCCCGCTTACTCCGATTACGGCACTAAAAAACTCAATCTCATGGTAGATCCAACCGATGGACACTGGCGCATTTACGCTGAGACGTGGAGTCGATACGAGGATGTACCGGATTTTCCAAAAATGTAATCGTGTAAATATTTCTCAGTAGGCGCGCATGCAAAAGGTTCCAGTTTATGGAACGCTTTGCATGCGCTGCTTCGTTTATACAATGCATCTGTAAGAGGAAACTCAAGTTAGCGATCCGCCATCTGAAACCGATGGGAAGCCGAAGACTGAATAGCTTAATAAACCGGATAATCCAAAATGTACACCGAGTACCGAACCAAACGTAAAATCGAGTTTGTTGATACCGATATGGCGGGGATCGTCCATTTTACGCGGTTTTTTGTCTTTATGGAGACTGCTGAACACGAATTCCTCCGTAGTTTAGGTACAAGTGTAGCCACCGAATGGAATGGAGATAAGATCGGATGGCCCCGACTCGCCGCTTCGTGTGAATACTTAAGCCCACTCCGATTTGAGGATGAGGTAGACATTCGCCTCCGAATTACCAAAAAGGGGACGAAATCGCTCACCTACGAATTTCATTTTACGCATCAAGGAAAAGACATCGCACATGGGCAAATCACGACAGTGTGTTGTGTAACGAATCCGGGTGAGACACTACGCGCGATTCCTATCCCAGATTTCATTGCAGATCAGATACATTGCCCATCATAAGTGCAGTTTGTGACGCTGTCCCTTGATGACAAACCTTTTGACAGTGCTTACCTGGAGAATTACAAAATTATGAACCAAACCGAAACAACCAGTCCTCTGCTGAAAGTATCCAAGGTCTCTAAAGATTTTGGGACAGTTCAAGTCCTACAGGATGTTTCGTTTAACTTCGCCGGTGGAACGTCTGTCGTCATTACGGGTCCTTCTGGCTCCGGTAAAAGCACACTTTTACACATCATCGGCACATTAGAAAAGCCTTCTGTCGGACAGGTTGAAATTAACAACACCGATCCATTTACACTCTCTGAGCCTGAACTTGCGCGATATCGAAACGCTGTCATCGGGTTCGTATTTCAAGACCACCATCTACTTCCACAATATTCCGTGCTTGAGAATGTCCTCGTCCCTACACTCGCGTTCAATCAGAAACCTGACGCGACCCAACGGGCACATGAACTTCTTGAGCAGGTTGGGCTCGCGCATCGGGCATGGCATCGACCTGCTGAGCTTTCGGGGGGTGAACGGCAGCGCGTTGCGATCGCTCGTGCACTTATCAATCAACCCAGTATTCTTCTCTGCGATGAACCGACCGGAAATTTGGATACTGCTACGTCTGAAACTATCGCTAATTTGCTCTTTAAGTTGCACCGCGTGGAACAGAGTATGCTCATTGTCGTCACACACAACCTCGCACTCGTTTCTCGTTTTCAGCAACACCTGCAGCTTTCAGATGGTACTTTCACCCTCAACGGGGATACCTAACACTCGAAACACCATAAGAGAGGTATCGGTTATCCGATAACTTTAACCATCAACTCGTCTTCTACAGCTTTCAAAGGCACGAGTTGATGGTTAAAACTATTAAAAAGGCTATGCGCAAATTTTCTTGGGGTTCCTTCAAATATTTTTGGCAGATACATCTCATTGTCGCGCTTTGTACGGCTGTGGCGACGGGTGTCCTCGCTGGGGCATTGATTGTCGGAGATTCTGTGCGAGGAAGCCTGCGGAGCATAACAAAGGAACGACTCGGCACAATCCAACATGCCCTCCTCGCTGACCGCTTTTTTCCCCCAGACGTGTTGGATCGACAGAACACGGTCTCAGCAGTCTTACTGAACGGGACGGTCGTTGCACCACAAACGCAAACACGAGCGTCAAGGGTAAACATCATCGGTGTAACTGATAACTTCTTCACCTTTTGGGCAGGAAGTGCCGCGCCGCGTCTGGACAAAACAGATAAACAACCCTTCAATGCCATCGTTATCAATGAGTCACTGCAGAAAGAACTGAACGTCCAAGTAGGAGACACGCTCCTCGTAAATGTCCCTCAAGCCGCTGCCATCCATCCAGAGTTTCTTCTCGGAGCGCGCGACGCATCCGAGGCTATCCAAAGTCTACGCTTGGTTGTTAGTGAGATTGTGCCTACTGAGAACGCTGGGAGATTCAGTCTTCGCGCACATCAAAGTCTTCCATTGAACGCGTTCATCGCGCTCCCAGTTTTACAAAAAGTACTTGGGCAAGGGAATAGGATCAACGCTCTGTTTACGGCGGAAACAGCTCCAATTTCGTCTAACGATCTCGCGTTGAGCATAGACGCACTTGACTTAGAAATTCAAGAACACGGCACCTACTTTGATGTCCAAAGTCAGCAGTATCTCCTGAAACCAATCTTTTCTGATTTTGCGCTAACGGTCGCGGCTGAAAACCGTATCTCAACGCTCCCAACACTCACCTATCTCGCGAATACGATTTCTGCGAATGGCAGAACCGTTCCATATTCGACTATCGTCGCACTCCCCATTGATAAAGGGGAGTTTTCTGAACTTCTTAACAGAAGTGTTACCGGAAGCGAAAACCAAGCCCGAAATGAAATGGAGGAAGACTCTCAAACTTCAAATGCCGTTGCTTATCCGCAAGGAATATTAGAAAATCCTGAAATTATCCTCAATACATGGACGGCAACCGACCTTGGCGTGGAAGTCGGGGACGAGATCAGTGTCGCATACTACCGCGTCGGAGCGGGGGAAGAATACATCACCGAAACGGCTCTGTTCCGTCTGAAAGGGATTCTACCGATTGAGGGTATCACCGCAGATAGAGACCTCATCCCTACTTTTCCCGGTATCCACGAGACGGCTGATATGTCCGAATGGGAATCTCCTTTTCCGATTGATTACACCCTTATTCGCAGTAAAGATGAGGCGTATTGGGATGAATACGGAGCAACACCGAAAGCGTTTATTTCCTTGGAAACGGGTAAGCAACTTTGGAGAAACCGCTTCGGGGACCTCACTGCTATTCGGATGGGGATCGCGCCAAATTCAGACCTTCAAGCAACACGCACGCTTTTTGAAACCGAGTTCCTCAAAAAGATTCAACCAGAACAGATTGGATTTCAATTCGTATCCCTTCAAACTGACGGTCTTCAAGCCTCCGCCGGTGCAACGGATTTCGGGATGCTCTTTAGCAGTCTAAGTGCTTTTATCATTATTGCTGTTGCCTTGTTGGTAGGGATGCTCTTCCGTATCGGTGTAGAGCAAAGATCGCGCGAGATCGGGATTCTACAGGCTGTCGGTTACCCGCTCACTAAAATCCGCCGTCGGTTCCTTTACGAAGGGGGCATCATCGCCGGTATAGGGAGTCTATGCGGATGTCTGCTCGCTGTCGGGTATGCACAATTGATGATATTCGGACTACAAACGTGGTGGTTACCTGCCATCGGCACCCCCTTTATGGAACTTTACGTCAGCGTATGGAGTTTGCTGATTGGCGCACTAATTTCGCTGGCGGTGGTGATACTCTCTATCCGTTTAACTGTTCGCAAAGTGGGAAAAACTTCCACCGTGTCACTTCTCGCTGGTAAAGCCGATTTTGTTGACGGAACTGTAGGAGACAAATCCAAAAGTAGATGGATGCGACCCCTGAGCTGGTTAGCCGCCGCGATTGGGGTCGGGGTAGGTATATGGGTGGAACAGCCTGTGGTGAGTTTACTGTTTGTGGCATTGTTGGTTATTGGCATAGGGGCAGAGGTATTCAATAAATGGTTAAGATCACAGAATGTAACAAAGCCGTTGAACAGAGTGCGGTTCGCCATCAGAAACGCTGCGCGGCAACCCGGACGAAGCAAGACTTGTGTTACTACAATCAGTATAGCGTGCTGTATTATCGTCGCAGTCGGAGCAAATCGACATGATGCTCCACCGGAGACAGAATACGCCTTCGTCGCTGAATCCGCGCTCCCTTTGCACCATAACCTGAATACACCGGACGGTAGGTTTGAACTCGGTTTTTCCGATAATGCCTCTGAACTCCTTAGTGCATCGGAGGTAATTCCGTTTCGTGTCCTGCCGGGTGAAGATGTCAGTTGTCTGAATCTCTACCAGCCCCAGAAACCACAAATTTTAGGTGCGTCTGATGCGATGTTAGACGGAGTTCCGTGGGTCAACTTGCATTTAATGCTCACTGAAAAAGGTAAAGTTCCTGCTATCGGCGATGAAAAGTCGCTCCGTTGGATTTTGCACCACGACCCTAACGATGATTTTATCATCCAAGATGAATTTGGAAAACCGCTCCATCTCGAACTTGAGACGGTTGTGAATAGTCTTTTCCAAAGCCAATTGATTATCTCTGAAACCAATTTCACGAAATACTTTCCAAGCCAGAGCGGATACCAATTTTTCCTCATCAAAACGCTGCCTGCTTTGCGGGCAGAGACGGCACAGGTCTTAGAGGAAACATTAGGGGATTACGGTTTTGACCTTGCGTCTGCGTCCGCACGTTTGGCGAGCTATCGAGCGGTTGAAAATACCTATATCTCCACTTTTCAAAGCCTCGGTGGTTTAGGGGTGCTACTCGGTACTTTCGGGTTAGCATTGGTGCTGTTCAGAAATATCATTGAACGTCGCGGCGAATTAGCGACCTTACGTGCCTTCGGTTTCAGACGGCAGGCACTCTCGTGGATGCTTTTTCTCGAAAGTTGTTTCCTTCTCCTTGTTGGAATGCTTATCGGCATTATCGCCGGACTCGCCTCAATTTTCGCTTCACAGGGACATCTCCCCTCTTTTCCGTGGTTTTCCCTCACAATTACCTTGCTTTTCATCTTCGGTTTTGGTATAATTGCAAATGCTGTTGCCGTTGCTGTGGCACTTCGAAGTCCACTCTTGACAACGCTCAAATCTGATTTTTAATTTTTTAATTTTCCCTTGCGGAGGAATAACGGTGTTTGGGCTTTCAAGGCTTCTGTGTTAGAGCCGCCCTCCATTTCATTACGGGCTACATGTTTTGGCTCATTTTTTAGCGATCGAAGCCTGCAACAACGGTGCAGGAACTCTTGAGGAAGGCAGTTGAAGTTTCAAACTCTCGTCGTTTCACCCCCAGGTATAATTAAAATTGGATATGCCATCTTACTTGCCGCTTGCTTTCTGATGCAGAGCGGTTGTTCCAGTGATTCCGATCCAAACACCTCAAGTGCGGTGGATCACATGGAGCGGGGATGGCGTTCCTACGAATCGGGAGACTACGCACAGGCATTACTCAGCTTTGAACGCGCAATTAACTTCGATGAAAATCTTGCGGATGCCCATAACGGTGTGGGATGGAGTCATCTCAGTCTATCGCTAAATCCACCATTGGCACAAGAGGCTTTTCAGAACGCCGTGCAACTCGATCCGTCAAATGCGGATGCATGGGTCGGGCTTGCCAATCTGCTTTTTTTGCGCCACAAAGATACAAACGATTTCCAATCTGCTATTCGAGCGATTGATAATGCACTGCAGGGTGATGCCCAATATCTCTTCCGGCACGACTATCGTTCCAATGCCGAACTCTATGTGCTTAAGGCGGCGTGCTACTACTATCTCGGTGAAGATATGTCTGCGGAACAGGAAGTTGGCAAGGCACTCCAAATTGAAACTACAAATAGGACAGCCATCGTGCTACGCGAGTTGCTGAAGGAATAAAGTAGTAATCCATTCATTGCAAATTTTTTAAATTGTTTAGGAGGAACAAATATGTCCCAGAATGTTATCACGTCTACAAATTTAACGAATTATACACCTTTACACCGTGGAAAAGTCCGCGATCTGTATGACCTCGGGGACGAACTTCTGATCATTTCCACAGATCGTATCTCCGCCTTTGATGTTGTTCTGCCGAACGGCATTCCAGATAAGGGTAAAGTCTTAACCGGTTTATCCAAATTCTGGTTCAAGTACACGGAATCCGTCGCTGACAATCATCTCATTTCAACGGAAGTCGAAGAGTATCCCGATGCTCTACAACCCGATGCAGAACTTCTAAAAGGACGCTCTATGCTCGTCCACAAAGCGGATCGGGTTGATGTTGAGTGTGTCGTGCGTGGCTACCTCGCCGGATCCGGTTGGTCCTCCTATCAGAAGACGGGAGAAATCTGTGGTCAGAAGCTCCCGGACGGACTACAGGAATCTGATCGGCTTCCGGAACTTCTGTTCACGCCAACGACCAAAGCCGAGCAGGGCGAGCATGACGAACCGATCTCCATTGCGGAGATGCGTAACGAAGTCGGCAGCGAACTTACAGATAAGTTGATTGATGTTAGTTTCGCACTTTTCAGAGCCGCGAGTGAACACGCCGAAAGTGCTGGAATTATCCTCTGTGATACCAAGTTTGAATTCGGGGAACGCGACGGCAAACTCATCGTCATTGATGAAGTTTTCACGCCGGACTCCTCTCGATTCTGGCCCGCAGATCTCTATGAACCCGGCAAACCACAGCAGAGTTTTGACAAGCAGTTCGTGAGAGATTACCTTTCCGAAATCGGTTGGAACAAACAACCCCCCGCGCCTGAACTGCCGGAGACTGTTATCTCCAAAACAAGCGAGAAATACCGCGAGGCATATCGCCTCATCGTTGGCGAAGAATTGTAGTACACGGGAGAGATAGCAGATGGCAGGTCCCCTTGATGGAATGAAGGTTTTGGATTTAACCCGAGTTCTCGCCGGTCCCTATGCAACGATGCTGCTCGGTGACCTCGGAGCTGAGGTAATCAAGATTGAACAGCCCGGCACAGGAGACGAGTCTCGAAATTTTGGTCCCTTCAAAAACGGGTTTAGTCTCTATTTCATGAGCGTGAATCGTGGAAAGCAGAGCGTGACGCTCAACCTTAAAACTGAACGTGGACAATCAATATTCAAGCAGTTGTTGAAGCAGAGCGATGTCCTTGTTGAGAATTTTCGTCCTGGGACGATGAAAAAATTGGGGTTGGATTACGATACGCTGAAAGTCGAGCATCCGTCCCTTATTTACGCCGCGTGTTCCGGTTTCGGACAGACCGGTCCCTATGCCGAGCAAGGTGCTTATGACATGATTATCCAAGGCATGGGTGGTATCATCAGTATTACGGGTGAACCGGGGGGACCTCCAGTGCGTGTCGGCACCTCTATTAGCGACATCACCGCTGCTCTCTTCACGACAATCGGTATCCTTTCTGCATTGCACCATCGTAATCGGACAGGTAGTGGGCAGTTTGTTGATGTTGCCATGTTGGATAGTCTCGTGGCTGTCTTGGAAAACGCCGTTGTCCGCTATTTTGCTACGGGTGAAGCCCCAAAACCGCTCGGTGCGAGACACCCAGCGATTACACCGTTTGAAGCGTTTGCCTCTGCGGATGGACACGTCATTATTGCACTCGGAAACGATACCCTCTGGGCAAAGTTCTGTGAACACGTCAACCGGCAGGAACTCATCTCAGATGAACGATTCCGAACGAACGCTGACCGAACGGAGAACCACGATGAATTATTTCCTATCCTCTCGGAGATCATGTCCCAACGTCCGACTGATGACTGGATTAATGCCCTCGGTGCCATTGGTGTGCCGTGTGGTCCCATCAATACGATGGATAAAGTCGTCAACCATCCACAGGTGCAGGCACGGGAGATGATTACACGTATTGCTCATGACATCACAGGTGAAGTGGCAGTGCCGGGGGTGCCGATTAAACTTTCGGATACACCCGGAAACGTAGATGCTCCTGCACCGAGTCTCGGTGAACATACGACCAAGGTCCTGACAGACCTATTAAAAATGCATCCAGATGAAGTGGAACAGTTGAGGCGAGACGGCGTTATTTAAGGATAACGCCAGTTGCTCTTTTGCAGCATAACCTGTTAGGTTGTGCATCTTTAATAGGGCTTACGTAATTTTCTGATCAGAACCCAACGGTTTCCGGCACCCCGCTGGCAAGGTTTAAAACCTCGCCAACAAGAGCGGTACTTAAGTCCTGTTTAATGTCAAAACCCGTAGCTCGTAATGAAATGGAGAGCGGATATAAGGAACGGACGTCAAAGTCCAAACGCACGTTGTTCCTCCGCAAGGTAAAATTAAAATGTTACATGGAACGATCCCTTTAACGTTAGACGGCGATCTTGCCGCACAGATGGTTGAGGTACTTGACGGTTATGTTTCCCGCGCAATAACTGATTCTGTCGAAGGTCGGACAGAGTTGTGGAATCGCGATTATAGTTCACACAATGCGTATACCGAATCCGTCGAACCGAACCGTGCGAGCCTTCGAAAGCGGATCGGTTGCCTCGATCCACGGCTGCCAATTGAGGAACTTACCTATATCGCCACGACAAAAGCCTCGGCACTGCTCACAGAGGATGAGAATTACACTACATCCCGTGTTCGATGGCAGGTTTTTGATGAGGTGGAGGGTGAGGGGCTTTTGTTGGAACCGAAGCACGATGTCCCAATTACTGCACAGATTATTGCCCTACCCGATGCTGATTGGACACCAGAGATGATAGCGGGAGTGACGGATGAATTGCCAGCGAGCGCACAGTTTGCGAGACGTTTGGCGAAGACAGGATGTCGTGTCGTTGTCCCGCTTCTGATTAACCGTGACGATACCTATTCGGGAAACCCGACCCTTGGCGCGATGACGAATCAACCGCACCGCGAATTTATCTATCGGATGGCGTTTGAACTCGGAAGGAACATCATCGGGTATGAAGTTCAGAAGGTGTTGTCGTTAGTGGACTGGATGTCTCAATCCGATGCCCCAGTTGGTGTCATTGGGTACGGCGAAGGTGGGTTGATTGCACTCTACAGTGCGGCAGTCGATACACGGATCCAAGCGACCGCTGTTAGTGGGTATTTCCAATCTCGGCAGGAGGTCTGGCGAGAACCGATCTATCGAAATGTGTGGGGACTGCTACACGAATTTGGCGATGCTGAAATCGCGAGTCTTATTGCCCCGCGTCCGTTGGTTATCGAAACAAGCCGAGGACCTGAAGTCGCTGGTCCGCCATCCGTTCGAGATGGACGGGGTGGTGCTGCACCGGGACAGTTGGTATCACCACCGATCCATGCAGTAGAGTCGGAGTTTGAAAAGGCTCACGGTTTTTATCAAATGCTTGACAGCGGCGATGCCTTGCGCCTCGTTTCTCCTGTAGATGGATTACCGGGGTCTGAGGACGCTTTAACTGCTTTACTTACTGGACTTGGTGTTGAAAGTGCACATATTGACAGCCACTACCAACTCTCATCATCCACGGTTAACGATTTTGATTACGGGGCACGTCAGCAGCGACAGTTTATGCAGTTGGTGAATCTATCACAACGCTTTTTGAGAGAAGCGGCATCGCGACGGCAGCAATTCTTCTGGGATAAAACTGATACCTCTTCGCTCGCACAGTGGGAGGAAACGTGTACGGATGCCAAAGCCTATTTCTGGGACGAAGTTATCGGTAGGTGTCCACCCCCTGATGTCCCTGCCAATCCAAGGACGCGGCTCATCTACGATGAACCCCTCTGGAAGGGATACGAAGTCGTTCTTGATGTTTGGAAGGACGTTTTCGCTTACGGTATCTTGCTTCTTCCGAACGATCTTCAACCTGGTGAACAGCGTCCCGTTGTCGTCTGTCAACACGGCTTAGAGGGACGACCACAGGATACCGCTGATCCAAGAATAGAATCTGTCTATCACTCCTACGCTGCCCAGTTAGCGGACAGAGGATTCGTCGTCTACGCGCCACAAAATCCATATATTGGTGTGGATGCCTTCCGCGTTATCCAACGTAAGGCGAATCCGGTAAAATGGTCGCTCTTTTCCTTGATCATCCGTCAACATGAGCGAACCCTGGATTGGCTCGCGGAACAATCCTTCGTTGATGCGGATCGAATTGGATTTTATGGATTATCTTACGGCGGCAAAACGGCTATGCGCGTCCCTGCCCTGCTTGAAGGCTATGCCTGCTCCATCTGTTCCGCGGATTTCAACGAGTGGATCGTCAAAAATGCGACTTATCATTCTCGGTACAGTTATATGTTCACAGGTGAGTATGAGATGCCGGAGTTCGATTTGGGAAATACCTTTAACTACGGCGAGATGGCGGGATTGATTGCGCCGCGTCCGTTCATGGTGGAACGCGGACATGATGATGGTGTTGCACCAGATGAATGGGTTGCGCACGAATTCGCTGTCGTTCGTCGGCTTTACGTTCGATTGGGAATCGCTGATAGAACAGAGATCGAATTCTTTGATGGTGGACATCAGATTAATTCTGATAAGACGTTCCAATTCCTGCATCGCCATCTGGATTGGCCCGAACCCCAATAGGTGTGATTTTCAACCGTATCATAGGTGTCATTTTAGTGTTTCCAAGGTTCCGTAGGTTGGGTAGAGCGGAACCGAAAAGCGGGGGTGGCGTTCCAAATACGCGTGAAATATGCCCGTTGTTATCTCTCAGATAGAAGGTGTATACCTGACATCAATAATCTTTAGCGGCTAATGTTTTGGTACTATCCGTTCAACCAACCTACAGGAAATTCTTTTCTAAAATCGACTGACCGCTGACAGTTGATATCCGGTAAACAATATGTTATATGCAATCACTGTAAGCGCAGGACTCGAAACCATTGCGCGCGAAGAGTTATCCGAACGCTTTGCCGACACAGGACATCTGAAAATCATTGGGCGGAAGCCTCAGCGGATCCTCTTTGAATATACCGGCAACCCGCGTGAACTGCTATCGCTGCGAATAGCCGAGAATCTCTTCTTAATTCTAAAGCAGATGCCGAAGATGACCCGTTCACGCAGCTCGTTAGCGGTATTAAGCCGTTCGCTTGAGCGTTTTAATTTCAAAGCGACACTTGAGTGTTGTCGGCAGATAGGTATCAAAACACGGAAACGGATGCCGTTTCGGGTGACAAGTCGGCTTTCAGGAAAGCGCAACTTCCGTCGGGTTGATCTCCAGCGCGTGATAGAACGCGCGTTGATAGACCGAGGGTGGTATTCGGGGTCGTCAAAATCGGCTTTAGATGTCTGGGCAGAGGTACACGGAGACGATGGCTATCTCAGCATCAGGCTTTCCCCAAACGATATGGCACAGCGTCCGTATAAACAGGCACATATTCCCGCATCCCTCAAACCGACTTTGGCATACAGTATGGTGCGTCTTTCACGACCACACCCAGAGGATGTCTTTTTGGACGCGATGTGCGGTGCCGGAACTCTCCTTTTGGAACGCGCACTTATCAAGCGGTATCGTTACTTAATCGGCGGCGATGTCTCTACAGATGCCTTAGACGCGACGGTGTCGAATTTCGGGAGGAAACACCAGCCGTGTCAATTCTTTCACTGGGACGCACAGAGTTTGCCGTTACGATCCAACACTGTTGATAAAATCGTCTGTAACCTCCCGTTCGGAGAGACGATCGGAAATGTCCCGGAACTTACGAGTCTATATCGCCAATGTCTCAGAGAATACGAGCGCGTCCTGAATCCAAGAGGAAGGATGGTGCTACTCACTTCGCAAAGCAGACTGCTTAATGATGAGTTGAAGCAACGGCGTTCTCTCAGAATTTCCCAGCAATTGACGGTGGATGTGCGCGGTATGCGTGCATGGATGTGTGTTATCCGTCCGAAAACAAAATAGGGGCGGCTTAAAATTGGCAGTCAGCAGTCAGTAGACGCGGCTTTATGAAGAATTAGGACTTACGCATTTCCCCTCAAAGTCCCCCTGATAAGGGGGATTTAGGGGGGTTCTTCCAAACTGATTGCTGACGACTGATCGCTATTAAATCTCCGGCACTCTCACCGCTACCTCTTTCCCCGCCTCGTGCGAACGGAAAATACCGTCCATAATCACATTTGTGATCAAAACACCCTCTGGGGGTATCGGCGACGGTGCGTCCGCTTTGATGGCTTCACGGAATGCTATCATCTGTGCCGCCCAGTTATCTTCCTCTGGGAATCCTGAGAACTGGATCGTGGTCATTCCTTCTGGTGGATCCGGCTGCGCTGTTAATCCCTCTGATTCCACAAATTTCTTGAGATCACCAGCATACGCATCGGCATAAACAACCGGTCCACTCAGCGAGAATCCCGCTTTCGTCCCAAGATGGAAGTTGCCACCGAGCGAATCCTGATGGATTGCCCAAGAGATTTTGAATACCATGACACCGCCGTTTTCAAACCGCACCCACGCCGCACCGAACTCTTCAACATCCATAATACCACGGAACCTCGGATCTTGCTGCGAGATATAATCTTCAGTAATGGCAGAGACCCGTACCGGCTTCGGGTAACCCATCGCATACAGCGAGGCATGCATATTGTAGACACCGATATCGACAGTTGCCCCCGCGCCCGCGGTCTTTTTGTAGATGAACGTATGTCCCGGATTCCCGCGCCGCCTGCATCCTGCGGATTCAGAGTAATAGATATCGCCGAATAACCCTGCATCGAACGCCTTTCTTAAAAATTGGAGTCTCGGACTAAACGTCGGATTGAGACCGATTTGTAAGATTTTGCCTGATGCCTTTGCCGCTCGTACCATCGCGGTGGCATCTGGGAGCGTCGCCGCCATCGGCTTTTCACAGAGAACGTGTTTACCGGCGTTCAGTGCTGCGACTGTTGGTCGACGATGCCCTTGATTGTAAGTGCAGACACTCACTCCATCGATCTCGTCCATTTCAAGCATCTTGTTGTAACTTGAAAATGCGTGCTTTTTCGGGACACCCCACTCTTCCGCTGCTTGGTTCGCCTTACTTTTGATGATGTCGCACACCGCAACGATTTCAAAACCGCCTACTTTCTCGTATGTGCTCTGGTGCGCACGTGAAATGCCACCCGTACCAATAATACCGACTCGGACAGTCATATTGTGATCTCCTCATAACAGATTTTATGTAGAATAGACACACTTTACTAAATCTCCGGCACTCTCACTGCAACCTCTTTTCCCGATTCATGTGAGCGGAAGATACCGTCCATAATTACGTTCGTAAGCAGCACACCCTCCGGCGGTATCGGGGACGGGGCATCTGCTTTGACGGCTTCTCGGAACGCCGTCATCTGTGCCTCCCAAACATCGACCTCTGGAAATCCTGATAAACGGATCGTTGTCATCCCCTCTGGTGGATTCGGTTCTGCAGTCAATCCTTCCGATTTCACCAGTTTCTGAAGATCGTCTGTATAGGCATCGGCATAGACAACCGGCCCATCTAAGGAGATTCCCATTTCTTTACCGAGACAGAAACTCGGACCGAGCGAATCCTGATGGATTGCCCAAGAGATTTTGAACACCATCACACCGCCATCTTCAAACCGCACCCATGCCACACCGAACTCTTCGACATCCATGATACCCCGGAATTGTGGGTCTTGCTGTGAGATGTAATCCTCGGTGATAGCGGAGACCCGCACCGGTTTCGGATACCCCATCGCATACAGTGAATTGTGCATGTTATAGACCCCGATGTCTACAATCGCACCGGCACCCGCCGTCTTTTTATAGATGAACGTGCGCGCGGGATTCCCGCGTCGCCTGCCTCCAGAGGACTCGGAATAGTAAATATCGCCAAGCAATCCTTCATCGATGACCTTCTTCGCGAATTGGAGTCTCGGATTAAACGTGCTATGGAGACCGATCTGCAAAATTTTGCCGGACGCCTTCGCTGCACGAGTCATCGCGGTGGCATCCGGGAGCGTCGCCGCCATCGGTTTTTCACAGAAGACGTGTTTGCCAGCGTTCAGTGCTGCAACTGTCGGACGTCGGTGTCCTTGGTTGTAGGTGCAAACGCTTACGGTATCAATCTCATCCATTTCAAGCATCTTGTTATAACTTGAAAAAACGTGCTTTCTCGGAACACCCCACTGTTCAGCGGCTTCATTTGCCTTGCTTTTGATGATGTCGCACACCGCAACGATCTCGAAACCACCCACTTTCGCGTAAGCTCGCTGGTGTGCACGTGAAATCCCACCTGTACCTACAATACCGACTCGGATAGTCATGTTCTGTTCTCCTCATAAGCAGAATGAATTGCTAAACGAGTTTAGACGAAATCGGTTTGGAATGCAAGGGAAATGTGGCGAAACACATCCAATTTATCTGGCACTATGAAAGGGATTAATATTCTCGAATTAGCGGGTGATAAGACAAAGTAGCATGTTTAATCTATATCTTGGTCAAGTTCACTCTTTTCAATCTTCATCACATACTCTGGATCGATAATGCCCTTTCCTACTTGATGAAACTGATTGTCGCGAAAGGCATAGTTGATTGCCTTACTACATCGTTTGTTGATGTCACGAGGCGTTCGCTTCTCTAAATTCTCTAAAAGCATACGCAATGCTATTTCGTCAAATGGATAAGTTTGAGGAAGTCCGTTCGGTAAAGGTTTGTCCCGATACTGAGGATGATTGACAAGTTCATCCACATACTGCACTGCTTCATCAGGTTTTAACTCCGGAAAATAGACGACATCGGTAACCCGATCCATCACTGCACGTCCTAAAAGTAATTCAATATCCTTGTCCTCTTCAGGTTCTGCAAGGGACATGTTTAAAAACAACGTGAAAAAATTGGGAAGTCGATCAACTATATCCCGAAGCCCTTGAGTCAGTGTCCGAAACTGCGATGAGGTGAAATAGATCATGTCCTCCATTTCGTCAATCCAGAGACAAACCCGTGAGTGTCGTGAAAGGTCTCGACTTGGATCAAGCCCGATTAAACACTGTAGGACACCAGCCAACACTCGGAAGCGATCTTGAGCTTTGGTAATGTTTCGGGCTATGCCGAGTTTTTTTAGGTCAGTGCGTGTACTGCCCTCCAGAAAATAGGCGCGTAATAGTGCCTGTTTTTCGCTTGCGTCTTCTGTTCCAAGCAACCAGAATGCCCGCGCTAATTCCTCACTTCCCAAGACTTTATGGAGCGATTGCAATGCTTCTGCTTCCAAGAGATTACTCACGGCACCTCGTATAATTTCTCGAACGTGGGTCATACCCAATCTATCAAGCAGCTCCGTGTAGAAACCTTGATCTGGATTTCCACTGTCTCTTGGGATGTGAATGGGAATTGTATATATTCTGCTTTCACTTGGGCTTACCGAAGGTAAGTTCTTCTCACATCTAAAGTAGAGTGAAGCATGGGTTTTCCCACCTCCGTAGGGTCCTTGGTTGAGAACAACTTGTGTGGAATCAGAAGAAATCGCTATCTCAAATATTTCGTTGAAGCGTTCCTTCAATTTTGGCATTCCAACCCAGATGACCTGTTCCGGATCCGTTGGGGGGATAATATCAAAAGGGTTTCCATTGAGAAATATACGGTCCCAATCAATTTGACCTGTATTCATGGCTGTCTCCTTATTATAAACTACGCAATTGTGAAAGGGTCAGATCAATCTGCCTTAATTTCTGGTTAAAGGTAGTTAACCTTTTCTGAGCATCCTCAACTTTGCCACCGATCCGGGAATTTACATCTCTTAAAACATTTTCTGCTTCAGGAAGGGAAAAATTCTTGCGGTGTCTTAGAAAAAGGTAGAGGATAAAGTCAAGAGATGACCATATTTTACCAATAGGGTAAGTATCGAAGATACAATAAATAAAACCTTTTTTGCATGGATTTGTGGAATGAAGCTCATCAGTTAAAAAAATAATCTGACGATGTTTATCATTAAGGATTGCTTCTAAGGCAACGCAGCAATTATGAAGTTCGCCTTTGTCTTTGTCTCCCTCCATGTTTGGATAGAATGGTCGCAGGAACACGTTTTCCAATTTATCAATCTGGTTTTGAAATGCCCATTTTGATTTTGTACATTTCCTTTGGATATGGTGACTTGGATGATATTTTCTCTGCTTTTGGACTTCCTCGATAATTTTGTCACTTACTCCGACGGTAAATTCCCGCCAAAGCCAGAGCCCAAGGTATCTTCGAGCGACGCGAATATCCCGCATGTGAATTAAAGAATTTGTATCAACAACACATAACAGTGGTTTCACTTATATAATTCCCTTCTTTAAATCTAAATATGAACTCTTACGAAATAGGCTTCGTTTTCTCGTGCTGAGGTCCTTACTTCATATCTATAGTTTCCCAATTTACGCGGTTTTTGAAACCATTGGATAAGTTCTTGTACATTTGTGAGCAGATGCAACTCTGTTACGAAACGTATGCATAGATACATCGTTCCTTGCGTGAGGGAAATTTTCGGAACGCTGCTTCTCCGAAATTTATCAAACGCAGCAGGCAGATATTTTTCACATGCTTTTTGACGAACTTCGTCATTGAGGTCTTGCCACTGTCGAAAATCATTAGCGGCGATTATGTATGGGCTGACCTTAGAAAAAAAATGTGTATTGAACCATGAATCTGTAACATCAAGTAAATCGGAATTTGGCAATTGAGGTAAGGTTTTCTCTACCAAGTGCTGTCCTGCTTCCGTAAGTTGGTAAATGAAATTATTTTTTTCCTTTCTTGAATCTAACAGTCCGAGATCTAAAAGCCAGTGTAAGCGAGATGGGATAATGTAAGCTGCATAACCCTCGGGCTTTTTCCATTCCGTAGTAACCTCAACTTGTCTGTCATGTAAGCGTCCCGTAATATGTTCTTGTGAACTTGTTGAAATTTTTGCTTTGAGACGATCCAAGAAAGCATGCTGAAAATTCTTTTGTAAATTTTTGTGAGTCGGATTTTCAAGGAATTGGAGCATATGAACGACAGTTAGCAAAATATCAGCATCTTGTTGTAGAATCTGATAAATGTAGAAAATCCGTTCATCTTGGTGAAGACAGAACAAGTTTGGTTCCTCGTCAGATGCTTCATTGAGCAAGTTCAGGAGGACTCGTCCAATTCTTGTTAATTGATAAACATTTGAAATTTTGGAGAGTAATCCGAACTTAACAGCTAAGTCAAGATAGTTGCTAGCTAATAGGGTCATCGGTTTTTTCTTCATGGAGTGTGCTGCACCTGTATTGTATTTATAATTTTTAAGATCGTCGCTGTAGGTGTTACTCCAATCTCTTAACTTAGCCACCAAAATTTCGTTGTTCAGTGGACGTTTTCCCACGATTCGTAATATTTGGGACACGTACCTAAGTCTACGGATAAGGGTGCTAGGTTCTTTAATCGCACGGTAAGAAATCTGCATAAGTGTTAATCCTATTTCTGCAGAAACGCTAAATCAGGGGCTACTTGCTGGCTGTAACCTATGAACCTCCACTACTGTTATTTTCGTGTGTGGAAATGCGTAGAATGTCGGAAGGTGGAGGTCAGCAGAACCTTCATATGATGAACGAATATCCAACGTCTATTGATATTTTAGCGGAAACTTTGGATTGCTGCAAGTTAAAAGGGTGATATATTACCTCTTCTCTGGAATTTTGAATTAAAAAGTGTAGTATTTTTAACTGAATTATACTATACTTAAATAGCTGCATTAGACGATCAATTTTTATGTTTTTGATAAGGAATGAGCTCATGGCAGAGACCCCCTACAGTATCTTCAATTCGCGTGATCTTGACGATATCCACCGTGAAATTCAAGAAGTTTATCTTGAAAATGCCCGGCCGTGGGTCATCGGATACAGCGGCGGAAAAGACTCAACGACTGCCCTTCAACTCATCTGGTATGCTCTCGCCGAACTGCCACCAGAACAACGAAAATACCCAGTCTATGTGATTTCGTCCGATACGCTTGTTGAGACACCGGTAATCGTTAGTTATATCACTGGCACTTTAGACCGAATTGAGACGACTGCGCGCGAACAGGAGATGCCGTTTCAGACAGCTCTCGTCCGTCCAAGAATTGATGATACCTTCTGGGTCAATCTCATTGGAAGGGGATATCCTGCGCCTTATACTCGATTCAGGTGGTGTACTGATCGGATGAAAATCCGACCAGCGAATCAATTTATCTTAGACAGAGTTGCTGAACACGGCGAAGTTATCATGGTTCTGGGGGTTCGCAAGGGTGAAAGTGCAACACGTGATCAGGTCTTAAGTTTGCATCGCATAAAAGAGTCACTTCTCTCGCTACATACGACGCTACCCAACGCCTTTGTCTATACGCCTGTTGTTGATTTTACAACAGACGATGTATGGATGTACTTGTTGTCTGCTTCTTCTCCATGGGGTGGTGATAATAAGCAATTGCTGACGCTCTACCGTAACACGAATGCACAGGGTGAATGTCCGCTGGTGGTTGATGAAACGACTCCATCTTGTGGAAATAGCCGCTTCGGGTGCTGGACTTGTACTGTCGTTACAAAAGACAAAGCAATGGAAGGGCTCATTGATAACGGCGAGGACTGGATGCTACCGCTGCTTGAGTTCCGTGACTTCCTTGCCTCAACCCAAGATCCTGAAAAGAAACCTGAAATTCGTGAACGCCGACGACGAAATGGACAGATTACAATTCTGAATAATAAACTCGTCCATGGTCCCTATACACTGGAGTTTTGCAAAAAACTCTTAAAAGAGCTTTTGAATGTCCAAAAGTTAGTTCGCAAAAAGGGGCCTGACCCGAACATTGAATTGATTACGGATGTTGAGCTTGAAGAAATCCGTAAAATCTGGCGAACCGAACGCCAAGATTGGGAAGATGCCGTCCCACAAATTTACGCAGAGATTGTTGGAGAGCGTGATTGGATCCTTGATGATACTTTTTCTTTTAGGAAGAAAGATAAAGAAATTTTGGAAGCAATTTGCGAAGAAAAAGAGGTTCCTGTCATTCTTGTTTCAAAACTCCTTGACACAGAACAGCAAATGGACGGAATGAGCCGACGTGCGAAGATACAAGACCGAATTGATGAAATCTTCCATGAGGACTGGCGTTCAGCAGAAGAAGTGTACTCCAATATAGATAATAGCGGTTCCAGCAATGATTCTCCACAAACTCACTCTTAACAATGTAGGTTTGTTCCGTGGCATACAAACCATTCACCTCACACCAAAGGATAGAAAACCTATAATCCTTATCGGAGGAATGAATGGTGCTGGTAAAACGACGCTGCTGGACGCTGTTCGCCTTTGTCTGTATGGCAAACGCTCACTTGGGAGCCGAGTCAGCCATAATGAATATTACAATTATCTCTTTGAAATAATTCATCGAAGCCCCACTGCGAATTCACCCATTGACCGTGCCTCTGTATCCTTAGAATTTGAATATGCCCGCGACGGTGAGAAAAAAAGGTACACGGTTGAACGCTCGTGGAAACGTCAAAGAGGTAGAGAAATTGTTAAAGAAGACCTTGCTATTTATGAAAATGATAGGTTAAACACTGAGTTTGGAAAGGAGCACTGGCAAGATTACATAAATGAATTGATTTCTATTGGCGTTTCTCAATTTTTCTTTTTTGATGGTGAGAATGTTCGGAGATTAGTGGATGATTCTGGTCATGATGTTTTTCTCAGAGAGTCGATTAAAGCACTGTTCGGGCTAACTTTAGTAGAGCGATTGCAATCCGATCTGCATATCTATTCAAACCGTTTGGTTAAACGTGATAGTCCAGAATCGGTTCAACAGGAAATTAGTGAGGTGGAATCGGAAATTAAAACTCTCCAAAGCAGCCTTGCGGATGCTGAAGTTGAATCTGAAGACAACACAACACAAATTGACGAATTAGAAGATAGAATTGAACAACAGGAACACCAACTTGCAACCGAAGGTGGAAATTATGCCCGGCAACGCGGAAATTTGAGTCATCAACAGGAACAACACCAAGTTGAGATTGAAGACTTGGAGAACAAAATTCGCTATCAGTGTGGAGAACTGTTTCCATTTGCTTTAGTTCCAGAAAATCTGGAGCGGTTGAAAGTACAACTTCTTAAAGAGCTACAATTAGATGAATGGAAGGCAAAAAATCGCGCTTTAAAAGCACACAAAGATCTATTACTTGAGCACCTTCCGTCCGAGGAATTTTGGGCAGACATATCTTTGAAACCTACACAAATTTTACAGATTCAAAATAAAGTCGCCTCGTTGTTGACAGAACAACTTGAATACCCCGAGGAGTTGCGCGACTTCCAAAAGATCCGGGAACGCTCACCGGCTGAGTATGATTATATATTAGAGTGGATTGATGATTGCCTGAGTAAGGCGCCGCAAGAGTTTAAGGAATTGAACGAAGTCTTGGAGATTGCCCGGTCAAAACTGAAAAAAGTAGAAAACGCTCTTCAGAAAGTGCCACCCGAAGATATGTTAAAACCAATAATCGAGAATCTATCAGAGTTGAATAAAACGCTTGGACAACTACAAAAAGAGAAACAGAATATAGATGAAATGATTTGTTTATTGACAGATCAAATAGAAAAAGCAAAGCATAAACGGGATATGTTATATCACACTCAGCAGCAAAGGCAAGCACACATCCAACGTCCAAAACGGGTAGAGAATGTGCAGACAGTGCTTGCTGAATATACAGCGCAACTCACACAAGCGAAGATGGTTACGCTGAGCAATACTATTGTCGAAGGTTTCAATCTGCTGTCACACAAACCAGATCGAATTAAACGCGTTGAAATTGATCCGCATGCCTTTGCTGTGACATTATATGATACTGACAATCGCTCTATTTCAAAGGATGAATTATCGGCAGGGGAACAGCAAATTTACACAACAGCCCTATTATGGGGATTAGCAAAAACCTCCGGTAAACCACTACCGATGATCCTTGACACACCGCTTGGTCGTTTGGATAGCAGCCACCGTCAACTTCTTGTTGAAAGTTATTTTCCCTATGCCAGTCATCAAATTGTTTTGCTTTCAACTGATACTGAAATTGCAGGTTCTCTCCTGTCGTTGTTGACACCTCATATCTCGCATACATTCCACTTAGCGTATCAGCAGGCTGAGGGGCACACGACAATAGAGGAAGGCTATTTTGGGTAGTGTTCCATGCGCCTAAATCGTATTCACACCTCTAAGGATTCCCGTAATAAACTGGGTATCTTACAGTCGCGTACAGGGTTACTCCCCAATATTCTTTGTAGAATCGGGTTGATGCTATCGCTTGCAGAACCTAACCTACCAGAAGTTGACATAGATGCAAGTGACGGATCAGAGCTTCATCGCGATACACTGATGGGGGAATGGGATCTACTGATTGTGGCATTGTTGGAAGAGTGGTGCGTTGCCAACGAAATAGAAACAGATAACGATACGCTTGTCAAATACTTCAGGGCGCATCTGAATCGAGGGGTACGTCTGCTTTACGGTCGGGTAAAAAGGTTAGAGGATTTGGGGAATCTTTTGTCTTGAAATTAGAAACATGTCCGATTTGGTTCATGATTGAGAATTACACTATCGGTTTTCATTCAATAAATCGTGGATATCTTTAATACTTCCGCCTCTTTTGCTAGGTAAGTTTTCTCGTGGAGCACAATAAGCGTCCGGATCAAATACAAGGTTTGGATTGCTTGATCGTCCCTTATTGTATTTGTTAAGGATATTCCGTTTTATATTTTCAAGTTCAGTTTTTATTTTTTTCAAAGTCAATTGATCCTCAGTAGCGGTAAGTGTTTCTAATAACCTTATGAAAGCTCCAAAATATTTTGCGCACATTAGCAAAGAATTGGGCTTTCCCCAATCCCCTTCAAAAACATCCTTTACTAAAGAAAAATAGTGCTCTAACAATGTTGTAGTTGCTTGGATGAGTGTCTCTGAATCCTCAGTATTTTCTGTCTGATCTCCTAAAATAGATTTTATTGCTTTCAAATTTTCAAGTTTAGAAATTCGTGCCAATTCTCCAACAACGGAAATAATAGGAATCGGTCGTTGATCAAATTGATTTTTCTTGATAAAGGCCCTTATAGCAAATATTCTTTCAAGAACCCCATTAGGTTTATCATCACACTTTTTTAGGATTTTTGCTGCAATAGCTTCTGGTGTTTTTTCATTGAGAACATCATAGGAAATTAAAAGAATTAATTCTCGTTTAACCTTAGTTTGTTCTCTATTAATGGTGATGAAAGTTTGAGCGGCATATCGGTTTATTATTTCCGATTTCTTTGTATGAAATTTAATTGCAGTTACAATCAGTTTTGCGTTTCTACGAGTCTGTTCATCAGATAAAGTATATGAGAACAAACGGTGCTGCCCGTCAATCATGTCAATCGCAGCATATTTAGCAGGAATGTGCAATTCATTTTCATGAATCTTGCATTCCTTAGACAAGACTAATGTCAAGTTTGTTGGAAAGGTAATGTCGGAATTATCACTGACAAAATCAGCAATCTTTTTTAGTTTTTCATGGCTTAGAACCCTTTGATAACCACTACTTTTTTTATTAGTAGAGCTCCCTGTTGACGTAGAAAATGTTGCGGATACGGTCAGTGGTTGTCCTTCATAGCGTGATACCCGTGCAATACGTAGCAATTCATCAGGTGTAAAAAATGCAACGACGAGACTGGCTCGGATTTGCCCAGAGCCAAGAGTGGTGTTAGGAAGTTCCAAGCAGGGCCTAGAGGGGAGAAAATTTCCCAAAACTGGGTCGCTTAAATCGTTCGGAGTAATTTCTAGGGCAGCAAAAAATTCATATTGAGATGTAGATTTTATGGCACGTTCAAGAACTTTAAAGTATTCCCAGTTTGTTTCATCGAAAATTCGCAAAAGATCTGTTTCCGGATAGTTCTTAGGAGAAATATTTTGTGTGTTCAGTTCGTTGTTTGTGCCTATATATAGATATCGCCAAGTTGACACACCGGTAAAACTTGAAAGTTTTTCTTCCGGAATTCCTTTGAAGTGTGAAAACAGCGTGTATTTATCCACTTGGCACTTTCTAATTAATTCACAATGCCGAATGAACCTTTTTATTTTATTGCTGGGTTTGCCTTTTTTGGTTTTGGCTTCAATTAAAACACAAACGCCCTTGATTAAACAGACGATGTCAATTTCCAAATTTTCGCCGGGTGAACTTTCAGGGTAAAGGTTGCGAAGTGGAATCTGACCATGAGAACCGTAGCACTCTATGTCCATACCCTTTAAAGTCTTTAGTACTTCTCTTTCAAATCGAGGGCCCTTTGTGTCGTGTGCCATAAAAAAATTAATTCCTCAAATAAATTGATTTCTTCCATTAATCATCTATACCAGTGTCTTGTACGGATACCAATTGAAAAGTAAATCCACTAAGTTGGTAATTCTGTCACCCGGCATGTCTTCAACCTGTTTCCGAATTTCTGTAATTCCACCGTTGGCATATTCTTCAGCAATCGTTAGAATTCGATCTTGATCTGTTAACACTTCAACATGTTCTGTTTCTGCGAGTGCTAAAGCTCGAAGTAATGGGACATCTTCCTCAGGTGAAAAGCGAGCCCATGCGAAAATCAGCTCTTTATCTTTTCCAAGCGGAACCCGTTTTTTCTCGTTGTAACCTATAAAGGTGGCTAACATGAAAATATTTTTCATAGACTCGAAAGGTGATAAATCCTGGTGGTTTTCGTTCTCTCTCGGTTTCGTTAATGCGATATAGGTTGGATGATGAATCTTATCAATACGGATACGATCCCGGGGTCTTCTGGCTTGCTGGTTTCTATCTCCGTTAGTGTTTGAGAGCATTATATTTTCTCCTAACAAATTTCTTTAATCTTTGAAGTTTTCGCTTCCCGATCAAATTCTAATTCGTACTCCGCACCAATTCGGGATGCAAGATTTGCTTTCGCCTCTCCTTGTAATTCCTCGTCAGTTACAAATAGCACTAACTGGTTAGCAATGTTGGGTATTATTCTCGTTATATTTTCTCTGTGTTTTCTGGAAAGTCGACCGAATGCTGTATCCATTACAATTGGAAAAGGTTCTTCCGTAAGCTGAGGGATTGTGTCGTGAACTGCTATCTTCGCCATTGCAGCAATAAAAGAAAGGCTGAGAACTTGACGCTGTCCAGCGGAAAGTTCTGGGAGTACATTTTCTCCAGACTCGTCAATGACCTGAAGTTCATAATCTTTATTGAGCAACACTTCTCGAAAATGGTCACCATTCCACACTAAATCTTTGAAGATTTTCTCGGTTTCTGATTGCACGTGCCCTCTCATGTTTTCTGCAAATAATTCATATATTTTACCCATTGCTATTGAAGAATCGTCGGCAAGTTTCCAATAACGTTTTAATTCTTCTGCTTTAACATTTGAATCCTTTTCAGTAGAAATTTTTTGATTTAGCTTGGTTATTTCTATGTTAATTTCTTGAATTCGCCCCTTAATCTGGTTTATCTCACCTTCTAATTTCAGGATGCTCTGTTCATACTCTTTACGTCGTTTTTCTAAGTTATTGGCTTCATCATGATCAAAATTTTCTAACGACCGTTCAATCTCATCCAAACGTCCTTTTTTCATTCTAATGTTCTGTTCCAATTCTTCCTCATCACTCAGAACAGATTTTAAATTACTCGGAATTTGTTCAACATGAGTTCGCACTAAATGTTTCAAGTCGCCATGGGTTTCTTGGGCAGTGTGACCCAAATTAGTCGAAATGGATTGATTGAGCAGATTCAGAATAGTTTCAATTTCTGGACTCTCGTCGTGAATGGGCCTACCACAAAGACATTGCCTCTTATCAAGCAATTCATTCAAAAGTATATCTGGAAGTCCAGTTGGGATCTCTTGAAGAATTTCCAATCCTTTATCAAGCACTGGTTTACCTAAAGGGATAAAGCCCTGATTAGCCAAACTACGAGTTTGCTCTTGGTACTCCACTTTTTTGTTTTTAAACTGCTTTAATTCGGATTCGACTGCTTTTCGTTCATCAATCAACTTACGTAAACCCTTAATATCTTCCAATCGGGTGTCAATATCCCGTTTTTGTTTTTTAGCAAGTTTGACTTCTTCTTGTAGTAGTTCTATATCTTTAGATAATTTGCTGCGGAGAGATTTTTTTGTTTTTCTTACTTCAAGCAATGGTTTTAACTTGCCCGAGGCATGTCTGGTTACTTGTCGTTGGTATTCACTGGCGACATCTTCTAAATGCCGCATCCCTCGCTCAATTTCATCAACTTTTAAAACATTGCGAACAGCACTTTCAACTTCCGTTTTTCGGTTTGGCCTCGTAAAATTGTCAATTTTTTCTCCATCAAAAAAGAAATGTACACTCACATTTTCAGGGATTATTGCCTGAATCCAGTTTAATGCCTCGGCATCGTGAAATTCCCTCCAATTGGTGATTTCTAGGAAAAACTGCGTCGTAGTACGTGCTATTCCGTCCAATCGCAAGTCTCTTTGTATTTCCCGCTTGGCACAGAATTCAACTTCCCGATCGGAGAAAATTCCCTCATAAGTAAAGCGAAGTTCTACTGAGGTTTCGAGCATTCCACCATCCGCTAAAGCGCGTCTATTTACTAATTCACCAATATCACCGATGTTTCTCTTAACAAAATCATCGCCATATAAACACCAATTGAGGGCTGTAAACAGGGAAGTTTTTCCGGCACCGTTGACACCTTGAATTACAGTTACATGATGTTCGTCGTCGGTGGCGAAATTTATAGTATGTTTTCCATAATATGGTCTAAAATTTTTCAATGTTATACTGGTTATCTTCACTGATCTCTGACCTCTTCTTGAATAATTCGGCGGATTTCGCGTTTGATGCCTTGGGGTCGCTTCATATCCAATTTTTCAAGTTCAACCTTAAGGACTCTATCAATAACTTTGTTTACAGCGGACGGTAAGGTTTCCCTAAATTTTTCTATTTTGTTTTCCATGTTTTCCATCAAGATACTCCCAATGCCCCTAACAGATTGTACTTCTTAGCAAGTTCCCATATTTTATCACATGCCTCAAATTTGTTTAATGCCATTCCAGCAAATTCGTTAAATCTTTCTAATTCCCGCCCAACGATTTTCCGCTCTGTGTGAAATGTTGCCGTTGGGTGTTGCCGGTAATCTATAGGTGGTACAGCGATTAGATCGTGGATCTCTGCGTGTTCTTTACCCGGAGACTGCCGGAGAATTCGCCCACGCCGTTGAATAAATTCTTTTGGGTTACTACTGCTCGCAAGGATGTAAGCTGTTCGAGTGCTTGGTACGTCAACGCCTTCGTCCAGACACTTCATTGCTACAAGAGCTTGAAGATGTCCAGATGTGAACATCTTTAACAGTTCTTGCCTTTTAGCAGTTGATTCCTGCGCCGTGAATTTTGCAACTCGTAACCCAAGATTGGTTAATAATTCAAGGACTGGAGCAATTCGTCCAGGAGCACAGTAAAACAATGTATGATGCAGTGAGTCAGTTTTGTCTGTCAATAATTCTGCTAACTTTGTCAGTTTGTTTTCTGCTCGGTTAAGTAGAGTCGCCCGTTTTATCAGCAATCGTTCAAGTGCCTCACTTATCTCACTGGATTCTACCTGATGATAAAGTTTTGAGATCCGTTCTGTGAGACGTTCGTACTCCTCAAATTCTTCATCAGTCAATTCGATGAGATGTGGATGATAATAGTAAGGGCAGAGATACCCCATTTTAATTGCTTTGGCGAGCGAAAATTCGTAAACTGTATCTCCAAAATAGGTTCTGAGCGCAGTCGTACCTGATTCATCAAACCATCGATTGGGTGTTGCTGACAAACCAAGACGATAGTTAAAAATGTCAGTTAATTTTTTGCGACTCCGTTCTGCCCCAAGATGGTGGACCTCATCTGCTACTAAAACAGCACAGCGCTTCAACTTGGACAGTAGCCTCTGCATAGTCTCGGAAATGAAAGTAGTTTGTGTTGTAATCGTGCAGACAATATCGCGAACTCCATAATTATACCGCACTAAGGCGGTATTAAGCGGGTTCACCCAGCTGGCAGAACTTTTGTATGCAAGGATCGGTTCAAATCCGAACCTGACTGCTTCCTCGTACCACTGATCAACGAGGTGCTGATATGGACACGCAACAAGTATGAACAGGTGCTCCTGTTCATTTCTGAGTTTTGCAAGGGCAGAAAGAGCCGTGATGGTCTTGCCTGTGCCTGTTGCCATTTCCCATAAACCACGGCATCCATTCTTAAACCAAGCATCAATCGCCTCAGATTGATACTTTCTTAATACTATATCTTTTGGCAAATAGGGAACGATCTGCTCAATTATTTCGGGTTTATCTGTTGTCCCTGCTTGTTCCGTTTCATACACTGTCTGACGGACTAAAAGTTTTTCTGCAAGGGCGTTTAAAAAATCTATTACCTCCAACTTATCTGTGTTGTTATCCCATAACCTCTTAAAATTATTTACCTTTTGTTGGACACGCTCTTGCGTGTCATCCCAGGACCAATGAACATCGATGGATTCAAAATTGTTTAATAAGCCTCCGACAGTTTCGTTTGATGATCCCGAAAATGCTACAGCATTGTCATTCTCATCTAAAAAAACTCCGGTCTTTTCGTGGTAAACTGCATGAGGATGGAGAGTGTTTAAATCGGAGGGACAAGCAATTTTAATGTCTAAATGACCGTTTGCAATTAGCCAAGCAAGTAACATTAATCGATCGTGGAAAACTGCCTCAAAACCGCAATCAAGGGAAGTATCTAAATTTTGCTCTTTCGCGCTGTAGCCGCGTTGAATCGCCTCAATGTCATCTGACATTAATTTAGGACCTGTTACCAAACTCATCTGTCCACCATGTCGGATAAAAGTGGACAATCCTTTCACGTTCAGGGCAAGACCATTACTAGAAAAATAAGCGACAGCGCGACAATATTGTGTGGCATTTCTCAGGCATGGCGTATAGAAGTCTTTGACAAGGTCTGCTTTATCGGAGCGGTATTCGGATTGTAGCGAAAGTTCTCTGAGTGACATAGAAATTTCTGTTAAGGTTGACTAATCTCTAACAAATTATCGTAGCATATATCGCGAAAAAAGTCAAAATTTTATTGACTTTCCGCAAAACATAAACCTATGAGATCTAAAACATACCACCATGGTAAGGAAATCAATTTTTTGCTTGGAAAATTTTTGAAAAAAGTTGAGTAAGTGGCATTAGATGGCAGCAACGAAATTCCGTGAACTAATTAAATTTTCTAACAATTCTGCTTAAGTGTGTTATACTAAATCAGATATGAAAGTTTGATGACATTAAAATCGATTTGAAATCGCGGACGAGGAGGACAGGAGAATGAAAAAGTTATTTTGTTTTGCGTGTGCTCTGGTGCTAATTTTCACGGGATACACATTTGGACAGGATGTCGCTGTCGTCTATGATGCAGCGATTGAAAACGGCGGTGGCTTGGCTGTACCGCAACCGTTGCAGTTGGCTGAAATGATGGTGGAGGAACTCGAAGCCAAAAAACTAACTGCCGAAATTGTGGACGCTGACGGTTTAGTAGAGTATATGAACGCGAATCCAAAGGGTATCTATATCATCACGCAGGGGAATACACCCGGCACAATATTTAAGAACGAAGGCAAAAAAGATCTTGTCTATACATGGTTAAGAGAAGGCGGGATCGGTGGATTCATTGGTGATTACGCCTTCTACTATTATTGGGATAAAGGGGCGCGCGTTACGGCTGCCGGTGCTGGACAGCAAAGTGTATTTGGAGCCACAGTTACAAATGGCACAGTCTCAGCAGTTAGCCCGACGGATCTGGGTAAGGAGTATATACCTTCTCTCAAAAAATGGACTTCAAATCGGGCATCAGGTCTCGCCGTTTTGAAGGGGAACGATTTTGAGTATGAAAGTTATGCCGACGATGGCTCAAACGCCGACCCGATCGCGTACCGAACAGAAGATATGGAGGGGTGGTTCATCAATTTCCATACCTCGTGTTGTGGTACTGCGATACCGCCAAATGATCAGATCGCTACGGAATACGCCGAGCTCATTTCAAACCGTTTCGCAACAGCGCAAGCGGTGGATCCGAGTGGCAAAATGAGCGTCGTTTGGAGCAAGATCAAAAAATCACTACAGTAGCATTTCATCATTGGAACTCTTGTGAACCCGTAGCCTCAACCCCTATGTTGAGGCTACACTCAATTAGAGGGATGGATATTCAAGTATCATTCTATGAAAAATCAATTTTTTGTTTGACAAATTTCTGAAAAAAATGTAAAATGCGTGCAAATTGTAGACATTGCTCACAATGTCTATGTTTTGCACTACTATACTATAGGAGGATCTCTAAATGAGATTTTTTATGATTGTTGCTGGCGTGCTATGTGCCGCAACCCTTGCTCTCTTGGCACCGACAGCTGATGCCGCGAATAAAGTAGATATATTTATCTACACGGACACAGTGCAGTGGATTGGTCAAGCACAGGCAAAGGAACAAGCCGAGATACTGGCAGATCATTTGGATGGTGCTGACGGAATCGGTGAACTGTTGCTCCACGGTCCAGCAAAAGATGTCGAAGCCTGGACGAAAAAACACACCGTGGAGAAGGGACATCATCTCATCGTTATGTTTGGTGATGTACCGCCTGAAATTTACGATGCCGGTAAAGATGCAAAGAAAGAAACTGTTGCTGAAGAATACCTTGATGCGGGGAACAGTTTCTCGAACAGTGCCGATTATTTCTTCTGGGGACAGGGTGGCAGAAATGAAGAAGGCGGGATCAAGAATATGATGGATATCCCAGACATGGTTCAATGGGATGATGACACGCCAATGGAGGTCACAAAGGAAGGAAAAGAACTGACCCCAACGCTTGACGATTATGCCACAGACCGCCCGTTCCACGTTGATAAGCTTAAAAATGATTGGGAATTGGAAATCGCATTCGCTTCGGATAGTGGAACCCAAAAAGCCGATCGCTGCGATCCTTGTATCGTCCGGAATACGAAAACGGATGCACGGCTTATACAAGTCTACCAAACGAACAACGGCGGCGAGCCCATGGGGGATGTCATCGCCGAAATCATCCTCAACTACTACCTTGAGGCAGTTGGCGCACTTGATGTTGACCCTCAAGATAAACTTCCCGCTTTATGGGGAGACTTAAAAAGAAGGAGATAACTTTTAATGCGAAATATTTTTCTTGCGCTCACCCTTATTGCGTTGATGGCACTGCCTTTGACACACGTGTTTGCTGCCCGTGAAGTCGTTATCTACACTGGCATCACGCAATGGATTACTAAGGCAGCGGCTGATGAACAGGCAGAGATTTGTGTCGGTATGCTCGAGGAGGCGGATATTGCTGTCACGTGGTATGATAGCGATGGCGACGTAGGTGATTTAGCCGATTGGATGGAAAGTGCCACCGGCGACGATGGCTTGGATATCTGTGTCCTCTACGGTGATTTTCCACCTGAAATCTATCCGGAAGGCAATACACAGACCGATGGTTCTATCGCTGAGACCTTCATCGAAACCACCGATGGTGACGCTTTCATTAACCACGCCGATTACATGTTCTGGGGTTTGGCTGGTAGAAATGAAGAGGGTGGTCTGAAGAACATGATGGATATCGATGACATCGTGATGTGGGACGATGATACTGCTATGACAGTCACAGGGGAAGCCAGTTTCATTGCTCCAAGTTTAACCGACTTTGCCTCTGACCGTCCCTTCCACGTTGATCAACTCGGCGGTAATTGGGAAGTCGAAGTTTCACTCGCACAAAACGATGACGGCACCCGTGCGGATCCGATTATCGTTCGCGATGGCAACCTCGGACGGCTAATTCCAGTGATACAGACCAATGGTGGCGATGAACCCAAAGGTGCTGTCGCCGCTGAAATTATCACCTATCTGATGGGCTTAGTAGCGGTTGAACCTGCTGGTAAACTCTCCACAACGTGGGCTGATCTGAAAGCAGTTCAGTAGGCGAGATTTTCAATCTCGATATTTTTATTGATAGGCGCGTTTCAAATGCGCGCCTATCAATTCGATCCCCAGCCATATAGAAATATCCCTCTGTAAAATTGAAATGAAATTTAAAGAAGTCAAAATACCGTTTGTTCTCTTGATGTTCATGTTATTAACGTTTGCCTGCCGAGAGAGAGCAAGTGCCCCCCTTGTTGGTACTCTTCCCATTCAAACCATCACAACGCCTAAAGATGAAGCCGTAATGGTTTATGTCCCCGCTGGTGAGTTCTTGATGGGAACCAGCGATGCCGATATTGAATACTACAAACAAATTTTTCCGCTCCGTAGAATCGCCCGGTTTGACAACGAACGTCCCCAACGCACTGTCTTTGTTGATGCCTTCTACATTGACAAGTATGAAGTAACGAACAAACAATACAAGCAATTTCTTACTGAAACCGGTTATAAACCCAAACACTATCTGGACCGCCTGCCCTATAATGCCCCAAACCTCCCTGCGGTTGTCTTGGAATGGGAGGATGCAGTCGCCTATACCGTGTGGGCAGGTAAAAGACTGCCAACAGAGGCGGAGTGGGAGAAGGCGGCTCGCGGAACAGATGGACGTATCTGGCCCTGGGGAAATGAGTGGGATGGAACAAAACTCAGCGGAAATGATGGCACCGGACTTAAGGATGGATATAAAGAGACCGCACCTGTTGGACAGTTTCCACAAGGCGCGAGTCCTTACGGGGCACACGATATGGCGGGCAACCTCTGGGAATGGGTGTCCGATTGGTACGATCCAGACTATTATCGGACCTCACCGCCCAATATCAATCCGAAGGGACCTGAGACCGGCGATGGGCATGTTCTAAAAGGCGGCGGTTGGGCAGAGAATTTGGATTTCACCCGATGTGCCAATCGTCTTGGGGGCGAGCCTGGCTCCCTCTTACGCGGGTTCCGATGTGTTATAGACGCGCCACCTGGAGAGTGAGGGATCTCCGAATCCCGACTTATTATCTTTTTCGTTCACCAAGTTTCAGAGTAAACTTCCCAGGAACCTTCAGTCGAAACCCCTCAAAATCCAGTTATGATATAGGGGCACGCCCTTTTTCTAAACCTATCACTTTTTTGATTTTACTCTGAATACTCTGAAATTCGCGCGATTTCGTTTTCTAATTTACACACCTCTGACCATTCACGAATTTGACATCTATTCTCGTAATATGCTATACTTTATAAGCGGTAGACAAGAGAGGTCTGTAAAGTGGCTTTCTGTTTGTGAGCTAAACAATACAGCTTGGAATATTGTCCTGCAAGCCTCTATAGGAGACCTACACCAGAATAGCGGATTTGGGCAAGGAACGTCAACGTCTCATTTCTGGTCGTTTAACCGCAAGGAATAGTAAAAAATTTGAAACGGATTATCACACACGCAAACCCAGACCTTGATGCCATCGTCAGCGCGTGGATCGCCCAAGATTTTCTCTTCAAAGGACACGTGTCAGAGGTCCTGTTTGTAAGTCGAAAAGTACCAGAGAAACTCATGTTACATGCAGATTGCGTGGTGGATGTTGGAAACACATACGTCCCTGAAAACTATCGATTCGATCACAAGCCTCCCGCATTTCAGAACAGAAACAGCACCTGTGCAACCCGACTCATTTGGGAATATCTACGCGACACCGGTGCTGATGTCGTACATCTTGAACCTTTGGTCCAGATAACATATCAAGGCGATACACATCGGAATTCAGACGCACTCAAGCGGAGCCGAATCGATGGACCGCATGCGAAATTAGCCAAACTAAAATTAGAAAATAAAGAGGTAACAGAGGTCTATCGGCAGATGGTTCTCTGGCTAAGGAGTTATACAAAAAACCTATGAAACAGTTTACATACCTACTCATTGCTCTATTTGCGCTCGTCGCGATACAGATGCAACTCTCAAATGCCGATGAATGGCACCAGTGGCGTGGTAAAGACCGCAAGGGTGTTTGGAATGAAACGGGTATTCTGGAAGAATTTGAAGGAGAGCAGATTCCGCTTCGTTGGCGGGTTCCCATCGGAAGTGGGTATAGCGGACCGAGTGTCGCTGATGGGCGTGTCTATGTTACCGATCGGGTTACAAAGCCGAAACAGATCGAGCGTGTTCACTGTTTTGATTCGGAGACAGGTGAAAACATCTGGTCCTACGCCTACGATTGTGTATACAAGATTGATTATACAGCGGGACCCCGTGCGACTGTGACTGTTCATGACGGACTCGCTTATGCTTTAGGCGCGATGGGACATTTACACTGTTTTGATGCTGTCACGGGTGAGATCGTATGGAAAAGGGATCTCAATGCTGAGTATAATATTGAAATGCCTATCTGGGGCATCGCGAGTGCTCCAATTGTTGAGGGAGAAAACCTAATCGTTCAAATCGGCGGTAAACCGAACGCCTGTATAGTCGCATTTGATCGGAAAACGGGTGAAGAAAAATGGAAGGCATTGGACGATAACGCCTCTTATTCGGCACCAATCCTGATTACACAGGCGGGTAAACGGGTTTTAATCTGCTGGACGGGTGCCAATATCGCCGCACTTGATCCGCAAACAGGTGCAGTGCACTGGCTCTATCCCTTTCCACCGGAAAGTTTCGAGATAGCTATCGCTACGCCTATTTTCGACCAGAATGAATTGTTCGTCACTGAGTTCCGTCAAGGTTCCCTGCTTCTGAAATTGCCACAAGATAAATTGGCGGTAGAACTCGGCTGGCATCGTAAGGGTAAAAACGAGCAGCACACTGACGCACTTCAGACGACAATGGCAACCCCTGTGCGTTTTGGGGATTACATCTACGGCGTGGATAGTTACGGTGAACTCCGCTGTCTGGATGCACGGAACGGGGATCGGATTTGGGAAGACCTCTCTGCCGTCCGGAAAGCGCGCTGGAGCAATATCCATCTCGTCAAACATCCCGCATCATCGGATAACAAGGTCTGGATGTTCAATGAACACGGTGAACTCCTCATCACAGAACTCTCCCCTGAAGGATTGAATATTATCAGCCGTGCGCAATTAATCGAACCGACGCGCGATCAGTTGAACCGAAGAGGCGGTGTTACATGGGCACATCCCGCGTTTGCCTATAAGCACGTGTTCATTCGGAACGATGAAGAACTCGTTTGTGCTAATTTGGAAAGATAGTAACTTTCTTCTTTTTTGCCGAAACACGTAGTCCGTAACATTGTCCCGCAAGCCTCTATAGGCTTGCGCAAGGAGGACGGATATATTGAAAGGCACGTGAAAGTCCCAGCCAACGTTACTTATCCGCAAGGAATAATTAAAAAACCGCAAGGAATAATTAGGAACGTTTTTTCTTTTGAGTCAAAGATCATGAACCTGAAACGTAGTGGAAGGCGGCTCTACGGAAGAAAACGTCAACTCCCATAGCACGCTAACCGAACCGCAAGGAACAATTAAATAATGGAAACGACCCGAATGCCGGATATAGACTTACATCCCGGCGAACAACTGCACGGTTTTGAAGTAAAAGCCGTCACACCGATCAACGAATTGCGAGCAGTGACGATTGAATTAGCACATCAACATAGCGGCGCACGCTTGCTACATCTCTACACGAACGACACGGAAAATCTCTTCTCCATTAATTTTCCGACCCCACCCTCAGACGATACAGGTGTCCCGCATATACTTGAGCACGCCGTCTTAGCTGGTTCACAGAAATATCCGGTCAAAGAACCGTTTTTTGAAATGATCAAGATGAGCATGGCAACCTTTATCAACGCCATGACGAGTTCAGATCATACCTACTACCCTGTAGCGAGCAATGTAAAGAAGGATCTCTTCAACTTAGCAGAAGTCTATTTTGATGCGGTATTCCATCCACTCCTCACGGAGGAAACCTTCAAACGCGAAGGGCACCATCTCGCACCTGTTAATCCCGAAGATCCGACTGGCGATTTGAAGGTAACCGGTATCGTCTATAATGAGATGAAAGGGGTCTTCTCGGATCCAGAATCGCTGTTGTATCGCTCAATGACAAGCCGTCTTCTGCCAGATACGCTTTATGCATGCGAGTCTGGTGGAGATCCTGATGCGATTCCAGAATTGACGTATGAGCAACTCAAAAAATTCCACGAAACCTATTATCATCCGAGTAATAGTTACTTTTTTCTCTACGGTGATATTCCGACAAGCGATTATCTTTCCTTTCTTGCCGATAAGCTGGATAAGATTCCGAGAAACGAGGCAAGTGATGCCTTACGCCCCTTGAGTCCAGAAGTCACCCACCAGTCGAAATGGAAATCACCACAAGTCGTGACAGATACCTATCCCGTCGGTGCAGATGAACCGCTCACAGAGAAGACGTACCTGATGCTGAGTTGGTTTATCGGCGATGCGACCGATCCAGAAGAGGTTGTTTTGGGACGTATTTTAAGTCTCATTCTACTCGGCAATGAAGCCGCACCGCTCCGAAAAGCGATTATCGAGTCTAAACTCGGTGCGGATCTCGTCTATTCTGGTGCCGGGTCTATTGGGGCAGCCGCCACTTTTTACCTTTTACTCAAAGGGAGTGAAACGGATCGCGCCGAAGCGTTTACCCAACTCGTCACCGACACCCTCACACAAGTTGCGGATTCAGAGATTGATAGTGAGAAGGTGGAAGCGGCATTCCAGCAAGCAACCTATCACTACCAAGAGGTCGCGTCAATGTTCCCGCTCCGTATGCTCCAACGTGTCATTGAGGGTTGGATATATGAGAAGGATTCAAACACCTTCCTAAATATGGGGAAAACGCTCGCGGATGTCCGTCAGCAATGGCAGGAAAATCCAGCGATTTTCAATGAACTCATCCGTGAACGGCTTATTGAAAATCCACATCGTTTGACAAGCGTGCTATCTCCAGATAGAGACATGCAGGCGAAAACCGATGCTGACCTCACTGAACGGATGAAGGAGATACGGGCACAACTCACTGATGAGCAGGCGATACATATCGCCGCGGATGCCGCTGAGTTGGAACGCCTCAACGCACAACCCAATTCACCCGAAGCATTGGCGAAACTACCGCAACTTCAGATCAGCGATCTCCCTGAAAAACCGAGACATATCCCGACAGCAGTCGAGAACGTTGGTGGACGCTCCCTTCTCCGCAATGATGTTTTTGCCAATGGTGTCAACTACCTCGTCCTAAACTTCGATTTACACGGGTTGCCGGAGCATCTTTGGAGCTACCTACCGAGATATACCGACGCGATTAGCAAACTCGGTGCCGCCGATATGGACTACGCAGAGATAGCGCATCGGACATCGGCAGTCACCGGCGGAATTGGATGTTCACCGGGGTTCAGTACACACGCGCTGGATGCAAGTCGTTCCCTGCTAAGCATGCGATTTCACCTCAAAGCACTTGATAGCAAAATGGACGCCGCGCTTGGCGTGCTCCATGATTTGATCTTTGATGTAAACCCGCGCGACACTGAACGTCTTCGTGACATCCTGGTGCAGGCTGTTGCCGAAAACCGTACGGAAATGATTCAGGACGGATTGAATACCGCGATTCATCACGCTTCGCGGGGTCTATCATCGGAAGCGCACCTCTCGGAGATTGTTTTCGGACTTCCGCAGCTCCACAACAGCGAAACGTTACTCAGCAGTTTTGACGAACTTAACGCCGATCTGATATGTCATATAGAAGGGATTCGTGATTTCTTACTGACCCGTGAACGGGTGACAGCGAGTTTCACTGGTTCCGACACCGCGTTTGAGCAGACGCGCACCAGACTCGGCGAATGGCTCAGCACGATGCGAGATGAACCGATTCCTTCAGAATCAATCCCATTTCAACCGTTTGAGACACCGCCGAGAGAAGGATTAGCCGGTCCTATTCAGATCGCGTACTGCGCGCACGTGATGCCGGCACCGCACTACTCGCACCCCGACTCAACGTTGCTCAGTATCGGGGCACATATTTTGCGATTGGATTACATCATGAACGAGATCCGCTTTAAAGGCAACGCTTACGGGGCATATTTCAACTATAGTCCGTTTGATGCGCAATTGTTTCAAGCCTCATATCGCGATCCGCACGTCGCTCGAACGCTTAATGTCTTTGAACAGGCAGCCGACTACGTTAAACAGGTGGAATGGACGCAAACAGATATTGATCGAGCAATAATCGCGACCGCGAAAAGTGCTGAGAAACCGATCCGTCCGAGTCAGGCTGCGAGTGATGCTCTGAGTCAATACCTCACAGGGCAGACACGTGAAATGCGAGAAGATCGCTACACACAACTCCGACGTGCCACCCCGGCTGAGGTAAAACGGGCACTTCTCCAACTCTTGGAGGAAAATCGAGATAAAGCCGCGGTCTGTGTCGTTTCAAGTCGTGAAAAACTGGAAGCCGCGAATCGTGAATTGACACAGCCTCTTGTCATTGAGGATATTGTAGCCTAAACCTATTTAGACACGTATGACTTTGTTCGGTAGGTGCGGTTTCTAACCGCACCGCTCCTAAAAAAGAAAGGAATTAAAAATGAAGAGAATCGTAATTTTAACCCTGTGTATCTTTGCTTTCGCAATGATTGCGGCGATTGCATCACAGCCTATTGGTTTTGAGAAAAACTGGCATCACTGGCGCGGACCTCATGCAACAGGTGTCGCAGCCGATGCGAATCCGCCCACGACATGGAGTGAAGCTGAAAACATCCGTTGGAAAGTCGCTATCCCCGGCATAGGACATGCCGCGCCAATTGTTTGGGAAGACAAAATCTTCATCCAAACCGCAATTAAGGGGGAAGCGTCGAAAGCAGAAGCCGAAGAATCAGGGGATGACAATCCGTTCAGCGGTTTCTTTAACCAAAGGCGTGAACGAGGGGCAATTGAAAACGCTTACAAGTTTAATCTTATCGCCATCAATCGAAATGATGGGAGTATTCTCTGGCAAAAAACGCTGCGAGAGTTAAATCCCCATGAAGGCACGCATCAAGATGCCACTTTTGCCTCAAACTCTCCGGTTACTGATGGTGAGTTCATCTATGCTTATTTCGGTTCGCGCGGGCTTTACTGTGTGGATATGATGGGCAATGTGAAATGGGAAAAAGATGTCGGCACGATGTATAAACGCAATACCTTCGGAGAAGGGAGTTCACCTGTCCTTCACGGTAACACACTCGTTATTGTTCAGGACCACGAGGGTGATTCCTTTATTACCGCGCTCGACAAGCGGACAGGGGATGTGTTATGGAAGACCGACCGCAATGAAAGAACAACTTGGTTTTCACCGATTGTCGTTGAACAGGATGGGAAATCTCAAGTGGTTACCGCAGGTACAAATCGTGTCCGTAGCTACGATTTGGAAACCGGTGAACTTTTGTGGGAAGGCGATGGGTTGACTGCGAATAGTATTCCTTCACCTGTCGCGGCTGACGGGTTCGTTTATCTGATGAGTGGTTTCCGAGGCAGTGACTTGAAGGCAGTCCATCTTGCAAAAGCAATGGGTGATATTAGCAGTTCAGGGGCAATTGTGTGGGAACACGGTCGGGATACCCCTTATGTTCCGTCGCCACTCCTCTATGGGGATATACTCTATTTCTTGAAAAGCAATGACGGTATCCTCACTGCTTTCAATGTTAAAACTGGTGAGGCGCATTACGGTCCGAAACGGCTACAAGGCGTTTCGGGGGTCTATGCCTCTATTGTTGGGGCAGCAGATCGCGTCTATATCACAGGACGGAACGGGACAGTGAACGTTGTCCAACACGGTCCTGAGTTTACAATCATAGCGGAAAATACGTTGGACGATAGTTTTAACGCATCACCCGCAGTGGTGGGCTCGGAGTTATACCTCCGCGGCGGTCAGTATCTCTACTGCATCGCGGAATAGTAGTTATCGGTTATCAGTTATCGGCTATCGGTTAAGAAGACTTGATGCAACAATTCACCACGTTCTGGAGTACTCCAAGCAGGTTCCGATTGTTACAGAGGGGACTCTTAACTGATAACCGACAACTGACGACTGACAACTAATTACCTAATACGTCGCTCGTCCACCGCTGACATCGTAGCATTGCCCTGTCACGAAACTCGCCTCATCTGAAGCCAAGAAATTCACCACAGCGGCAACTTCTTCCGGTTTCCCGACACGTCCCAACGGAATTTTACCCACCATATAGTCAATCGTCGATTGTGCCATGCCTTCCAATATCGGTGTTTGGATCACCGCGGGGGATACGGCGTTCACACGGATGTTATAGTCGGTTACCTCTTTCGCAAGTGCTTTTGTCAGGCAGATGACCCCCGCTTTAGACACCGAATACGGGATGAGCGTCGGATTGCCCTCCTTGCCAGCAATTGAGGCAATGTTCACAATCCTCCCGTAATCCTGCGCAATCATCGGACGAATGACTGCTTTGCAGCAGAGAAAAACGCCTGTGAGATTTACACCCATCACGGCATCCCAATCCGATTCTTCTAAGTCGGTTAATGGCAGTGTCCGTCCCGCAATGCCGGCATTGTTGACGAGAATGTCAACACGACCAAAGGTGGAAATCACTTTTTCCACAGCGGCATTGACATCAGTAGATTGTGATACATCTGCCTGAACGGGTAATGCTTTGCGTCCAGTAGCCTCAATTTCCTGTGCTACCGCTTCAGCCGCTGCCATATTTAAATCCATGATACCGACATCTGCCCCAGCGTTTGCGAGTCTGATGGCAATCGCTTTGCCGATACCCTGTCCCGCGCCTGTCACAATCGCAATCTTATCCGTTAGATTCATTAAAATTTCTCCCTTCCAGAAATTCGTCTAATTCAATTCCGAACGCGTCTGCTATCCTATTAACGTAACAAAAAAAGCCGACGACCTCCACAATAGCGAAGAGTGCCTCGTCGGTGAGTCCATAACTGCGGAGATGTTCCAAGTCTGCCGGTGTAATAGTAGGTGCTGCATTCGTTACTTTGACAGCAAATTCAAGAATCGCTTTTGTGGTTTCGTCAATATCAGCCGTCTGAAAATCTGCCATAATTTGTGCAATCTGTTCGTCTGTGAATTGTTCCCGCAATTCATCAGCATGCGCAATTATTCAGTAGTGGCATTCGTTCACCTTTGAGACGACGGTGGCAATCATTTCCCGTTGCATCCGACTCAATGGGCAGTCCGGGTCGTGCATCACGACTTTGTAGAGCTCAACGAAAGCGTGCATACTTTTCGGTCGCACGCTGAAAAGTTTGACGATATTGTAAAGTTGACCCGCCCGCGCAATCGCCGCGTCGTATTCCTCTTTCACGATGCCAGTTGCATCGGCTTCATCTACGGTTTGAATCCATGCCATATTTTACTCTCCAATCACAACGCCGTATTCACCGACAACCGCGCCTTTGTGTCCGGTTTGGTAATGGAGGTGTCTTTCACCGACAATCGGTTGTGTGCTTTGCACTTCGACGGTGCCGCGCACTTTCCCCATTGCCTCCTCATCCATATCCACACAGCATAACGGCTTAATTTGGCGATGCACTTGTCGGCGAATATGTCCCTCACGATTGCGGACGATGACATTAACAAAGGCATCTGCTTCCCCGACGTTAAGGAATCGGAACCAGTCCCATGCGCCACCTGCAATCTCAGGGAAAAAGAGTCGGATTCCCACCTGTCCGCCCTCCACCGACGCACCCGGTAGATCGATAATGGCTGTCCCACTTTGCATGTGTCGTTCCGCGACAACAGGTTGGTTGCTGCGCACTTCGACGGAGGATTTCACTTTAACGTCGTCCATAGGCGGTGTCCAACACTCAAAAGGTCTCAGTCGATCGCGTTTTTTTGTCCATGTCGATTTTGCGTCGTCATCTTTCCGTGCGACCATCGTTACTTCTGCGTCTTCTCTTCCGACGTTGACGATGACAACCCAATCTTCCCATGCGGGTCCGACTTCTGGAAAAAAGAGCGTCCGGGGGGCATCCGAAATCATCTGTCCGAATTGTCCAACACTCGTCTTACCGCCTTGATAGTGGAGATGCCGCTCTCCAACGATTGGCTGTGAACTTTGCATCTCAACTGTGCCGGTAACGTTCCCCATCACACCTTCGTTGAGATCCCAACAGCAGAGCGGTTCGATGACGTGGTGGCGTTGCCGTAGCACATCGCCGTTCCTGTTTCTGACGGTGATGTTAACGTGTGCGTCTGCCTCGCCGACGTTCAGAACCCGAAACCAATCGTGGGCACCAGAGACCAATTCTGGAAAGAAGAGCCGCTGTCCGACTGTCCCGTATTCGGGGGCTGCCCCGATAAAATCAAGCACATTCGTGTCCTTGTGCATGTGTCGTTCCGCCACAATCGGTTGGTCGGCAGTGAACTGCATTGAGGAGTTCGTTTTAATCTCGTCAACAGGGGGTATCCAGGACTCGAAGGAACTAATTGTTTTATCCGCAGACCAAGTGGGTTGTCCGTTGCCGGCATGCCTCGCGATTCCGGTCACACGGGTATCTTCGGTTCCCACGTTTGTGACTTGTACCCAGTCTTGCCATTCGGGTCCCACTTCTGGAAAATAAAGGGTTGTTGCGCCTGGCATTGGTTCCTCCTGTATAAAGCCGAATGAGTGATAACATAAAGTCGTAAAGCACGCCAGAAAATTATGAGTGCTGTGGTGAAAACCTCTGTTACTATTTTAACTTGCATTTATTATAATTTTCCACTACAATTTCGGTCAATACCACTTGGCTTGTGCCCACATCGGGAAATTTGTCTGCTTTGAAAAGGGGCACGATTTGGACATGACGAAATGGTTTCCAGGATTCCCACACATATCACATCTTGAGGAGAACGTTCAATGGCAGCGAAAAAACTTTCAGACGCTGAAATTCAGGAAAATTTGGGACAACTCAACGGTTGGACCGTGGAAGACGGTAAGTTACACAAGGAATTCCAGTTTGATACCTTTGTTACGGCGTTCGGTTTCATGGCACAACTCGCCTTAATCGCCGAATCCATGAACCACCACCCTGAATGGTTCAATGTCTATAACCGTGTGACAATTGACCTAATGACCCACGATGCGGGTGGCATCAGTGACCTCGATTTTCAGTGGGCAAAGCACGCAGATTCGATTAGCGGTTAGCTGAGTGCTGTAGGTGAAAATGACATAATCTGCACTGGAGAGACATATGGATAATACGAAGGTTTTGATTGGCAGTAGACAGGCTCCAGAAATTGAGGCGATGCTATCGGATGCTCCATCGGACGTTGAGGTACGCTTTTTGCCTCTCGGTGAACCCTTGCGTGAACACATCGCCGATGTTAATATTTTATTTGGAGGCATTGGCGAAGATGTGATGCCGGAAGCGACTGCATTGCGTTGGGTGCACCAACCGCATGCAGGGGTTGAGGGGTTTATGTATCCTGCTTTCAAGGCAAGCGATGTTATACTCACCAACTGTCGAGGCTTGTACGGCACACAGATTGCGGAGCACGCCTTTGCGCTCCTTTTATCCATCACCCGTCGGATTCCCGATCAATTGGAATTTATGAAGACGAAACATTGGGAACGTGTTCCATGCATCGAACTGGCGGGAATGACAATGGGCATACTCGGGTTGGGTGGCATCGGACGAGCAATTGCGGCACGCGCACAGGTGTTTGAATTTAATGTCATTGCCGCTGACGTAGAGCCAATCGATAAACCCGATACCATATCAGAATTCTTTCGTTTGGATGGGTTGATGGAGTTCTTGGCGAAGTCCAACGTCCTCATGGTATGCTGTCCGAGTACCCCTGAAACACATAAACTCCTATCAGATGCGCAATTTAATCAGATGCCTGATGCGAGTTACCTCGTGAATGTCAGTCGTGGTAAGATTATTGACGAAACGGCACTGGTAACCGCGCTTCAGAGTGGGAAATTAGCCGGTGCGGGACTGGACGTAACTTACACAGAACCGTGTCCACCGGAAAACCCGCTGTGGGAACAGCAGAATGTGATTCTAACCTCACACAGTGCCGGTTCCTCGCAGCACGTTCGGAGACGTGCCATGCAACTTTTTATAGATAACCTCCACCGTTACGTAAAGGGTGAACCCTTAGTCAACGTCGTTGACAAACAGAAGGGATACTAATCACAACACAGAAATGGAGAGAAAATGAGTCAGAAAACATATCGTGCCGCGGCAATCGGTCATACTGGTGCTGGTAACTTCGGACACGGACTTCACACCCCGTATAAAAATATAGAGAACGTTGAATTTATCGCCGTCTCTGATCCGAACGAAGAGGGTCGAGAAAAGGCAGCAACAGAGGCAGGTGCCTTACGCAGTTACGCCGATTATCGAGATATGCTTGAGAAAGAGGATCTTGATATTGTGAGTGTCTGCCCCCGATGGACATCGGAGCACGTTGCTATGACGACTGCATGCCTTGAGGCAGGATGCAGCGTCTATAGCGAGAAGCCTATGACGAGTACGCTCGCCGATGGTGATATAATCGTTGAGGCAGCAGAAGCGCGCGGGCTAAAGGTCGCTGTGGCGCATCAGGCGGTCTATCTTCCGGCGACACATGCAATCAAACAGATGCTCGACGATGGGAAAATCGGCACCATCCAAGCCATCCATGCCAGCGGTAAGCAGGACCATCGCGGTGGCGGTGAAGATATGATTGTTCTCGGCACCCACATTTTTAACATGATGCGTTTCTTTGTCGGCGATGTTGCCTGGATGCAGTCTCATGTCACAACGAACGGCAAAGAGATCGCATACGGGGACGACCATAAACCCACAGAACCTGTTGGACCCGTCGCGGGTGATTCCATCAACAGTTACTTCTCTTTCAAAAACGGTGTCTCTGGTTTTTTTGAATCCCGGAGAGATCAGGCTGGCTCCGGAAGATACGGCATGGAAATCGTCGGTAGCGAAGGTATTTTCTCGCTCCGAGGTGACGTTGCAAACCGCCTCATGGTTTATCCCTATCCGGTCTTACTTCCTTCAAATCCGGATCAGGAGTGGGAGACAATCGACTTAGACCAAACGCCTTTCTCCAGCGGTAATGAACTCGCGATTCGCGATCTGATTGATGCGATTGAGAATGATCGGAAGCCGATCTCCGCGGCGGCAGACGCTCTTGCAGCCTTGGAAATGATCCTCGGTGCCTACGAGTCTCAACTGTCAGGAGGACGCGTCCCCTTCCCAATCGCAAACCGCGAGCATCCTTTGAGCAGATAACTCCATAACCCTTATGGCGGGGTTACTCACCCCGCCTTTTCCTATCCCGGTATGATCTTCCGAACACCATTTTCATATTGCACCTGATAATCGGAATCTGGCACATCCATTGCGCGGACAGCAAGCTCGCCGAACGTAATCAAAGGTTCGGAAAGTAGAAGCAGTTCATCAAGCGATTCAGACGGGGTCTTATCTGTTGTATCCAACACAATTTTACGCCCACTCTGGCTAAACAGAGATTTGTCAATCTCTTCCTGAAAAAGACGGTTGAGCGTTGGGATGTCGGCTTCCCTGATAATCTGATATTCGTGTGGGTCTGTTGCCATCCGTTCCTTAATCGCATCATCGCTGGCAGTGACGTGGATCATCACCACATCTGGCAATCGTGCTTCAATCACCTGTGTTTCATAGCCGCGCTGTGCGTTGATGTGATATTTCGAGTAATATGTGCTTTCTGGGTCGTCTCCATAGAAGGATGAGTAGACAAACTCCTCAATGTGCCATCCGGCAATGAGGGTGTTCGGATAGTTTTTTATCACTTCAACGTGATACTGAAGCTGCATCCGCTGCATCCGTTCCTTCACATCCTCTGGAAAATGTATATACGCCGCTCTCGATTCTGGACTGAGCGTTGAATCCGGAATGGTAAAGTGATCGTCAACGTGAACCCTCAATTTCCGGTGTTGGTAATAGCTGGTCATCAGGTCTACCAATGTTGATTTTCCTGCATATTCGATCCCTACAAAAATACATCTCATAGAAAATACCTCGCTATTGGAATTGGCGTGAATGGATAACGTCCTGCAGTTTATCTGTCTTTATATTTATCATGAAAGTAGAAAAATGTCAAACGTCCATTTCCGTTTGGGTGTGTAAAGTTTTAGTTATTTCTTCAACCCTGTAGGGGTGACATCTCTGTAGAAGTATCGTTCCTTACCAAAGTTAAACCCCGTAGGGGTGACATTTGTATTCAACTTCAACGAAATATTTATACACCCTTTCCGTTTCTAATCTTCTTGACAATAGGGCATTTACGCGGTATAATAACTGTAAATTGAGAAACTTTAATGTAAGGAGGTCCACATGGAAAAAATTCAGACCGTCGAAATCTACGATTCAGAATACGAGACAACCTATACCGCCCACATCCAAAAAAACGGTGACGGATGGATAGGCTGGATACAAGAACATCCGAAGGTGAAGTGTGAGGACAGAACGCAAGAAGCATTGCTGAAAACCCTTGAGAATACGCTTTATGAAACTTTAGAAGCCGACTGGGAAGCCTGGGATAGACAATTGGAAGAGGATGCTAAAACAGGTAAACTCGACAAACTTGAGGGGAACGTTCTTGAGGATTTGCGGGCAGGTAGGTGCAAAGATTTATAAAACGAATCAAGCGTTTTGGGCATGTTATCACAGGTTGCCGCGAGACATTCAACAGCGCGCAGATAAGAATTTTGCTTTACTGAAACAAGATCCTGAACATCCATCCTTAAATTTTAAAAGGGTCGGTCGAACTCGGTGGTCTGTGCGAATTAGCAGAAATTATCGCGCTTTGGCACGTGAAGAAAATGGCACACTTGTCTGGTTTTGGATCGGCAAACACGATGAATACATCCGGAGAATCTAATAACTAAATCTTCTATAAAATTATTTCACAAATAAAATACCATGATAACAATTGGCAATCTTAACATTCCTAATTTCCCACTGTTGCTCGCACCGATGGAAGATGTGAGCGATCCACCTTTTCGCGCCGTCTGCAAAGAGAACGGTGCGGATCTCATGTACACGGAATTCATCTCTTCCGAAGCACTCATCCGCGATGCCGCACCGAGTGTCGCAAAGTTAGACATTTTTGAGGTGGAGAGACCTATCGGTATCCAAATTTTTGGGCACAACATTGATTCCATGCGCGCTTCTGTCGAAATCACTGAAAAGGTCCGACCCGACATTATTGACATCAACTATGGCTGTCCCGTTAAGAAGGTTACCTGTAAAGGGGCGGGTGCGGGTATTCTGCAAGACATCCCCAAAATGGTGAAAATGACTGCCGAAATGGTGAAAACCACGGATCTACCTGTGACCGTCAAAACTCGGCTCGGTTGGGATGATAAAACGAAGTACGTCGTTGAAGTCGCAGAGCGGCTGCAGGATGTGGGGATTCGCGCGATTGCTATTCACGGCAGAACCCGGCGACAGATGTATAAGGGGGAGGCCGACTGGACACTCATTGGTAGAATCAAAGACAACCCACGCATGACGATTCCTGTCTTTGGCAACGGTGATGTCGATAGTCCGCAAAAGGCAGCGCACATGCGGCAACAGTATGGTGTTGACGGTATTATGATTGGGCGCGCTGCGATCGGTTACCCATGGATTTTCAACGAGATAAAACACTATTTCGCAACCGGTGAATTGCTCCCACCGCCTTCGATAGATGAACGGATTGCTGTTTTTAGAAAACACCTTGATTTCTCCATCAAGTGGAAAGGATTAAAACTCGGTCTCCTTGAAATGCGCCGACACTATAGCAACTATTTTAAGGGCATTCCACATGTTAAGCCCTTTCGCTATCGCCTCGTTACCTGCGATAGTTACGACGGTGTTTTGGACATTGTGGCAGAACTCCGCGCGCATGCGCTGATGCTAACTGCCGCGTAGCACGGAGTCGGGATTCGGAGATCCCTCCTACAAGAGAACTAAATTCCCATAAGAAGTTTCCAAAAAACGCTTGACTCGAAAGCCGAATAATATTATCATATAACCAAACAATATCTCCGCAGTAAAGGACCTGAAATGGATAAAATACCCTTTATGAAACTCAGTGGTGCAGGCAATGACTTCGTCATTATCAATAATCTGGCGGGAATCGTTGATAGCACCGATACAGATTTTGTGAAAAAACTCTGCCAACGCCGTATGTCGGTCGGGGCTGATGGGGTTCTCCTCGTCGAAAAGGCGGACGGTGTCGACTTTCGCATGCGCTACTTCAATGCCGATGGCGGTGAGGTGGAAACCTGTGGAAACGGCGCACGATGTATCTCCAAATTCGCCTATCTGAACGGCATAGCGTCTGAGCAGATGCGATTTCTGACGAACGCTGGGATTTATGAATCCGAAATAGTCGGTCAGAGCGTTAAAGTACGCATGAGTGATCCTACGGATATCCGGCTCAATGTTCCACTTCAATTGGGAGATGGAATGCATACGGTCGGATTCGTGAATAGCGGGGTGCCTCACGTTGTCTTCTTCGTCGAGGATTTGGAAGAAACGGATGTCTTTGACTTAGGACAGCAGACGCGTTATCATGACGATTTCAAACCCGCCGGCACGAACGCCAATTTTATCCGCATCCAGTCGCCAGGGTTGATTGATATCCGGACGTATGAGCGCGGTGTTGAAGATGAAACGCTCGCGTGTGGCACCGGGTCAATCGCTTCTGCTATTGTTGCTGCGACATTAGGAAAAGTAGAATCTCCTGTTGCTGTGAAAACGGCGAGTGGGGTTGAATTGAAGATTCATTTCGATGTGGAGAACGGTGAAGCTCGAAATGTTTATCTTGAAGGCGATGCTCGTGTTATCTTCGTCGGTGAACTCACAACAGACGCATGGAATTATTAAAAGTAGCAGGCACACGCCGTTGTGCCGTTGCCAACAAGGAGGATTTACATGTTTCAAGGCTCTTATGTTGCACTCGTCACACCCTTTAAGGACGATGAATCGCTCGACGAAGCGAAACTCAAGGAACTGATTCAACTTCAGCTTGACGGCGGCACGCACGGCATCGTCCCGTGTGGCACAACAGGTGAATCCCCTGCGCTGTCTGAGACTGAACATGATAGGGTAATTGAGCTCACCGTTGAAACCGTAAATGGACAGGTACCTATTATCGCGGGTACGGGGTCCAACTCAACAACGCGCACCTTGCGGGCGACGCAACACGCCAAAGATGCCGGTGCGGATGCCGCTCTGATTGTTACCCCCTATTATAACAAGCCTACCCAAGAGGGTTTGTATGCCCATTATATGAAAATCGCTGACACCGTGGACATCCCGATTGTCGTCTATAACGTTCCGGGACGTTGCGGGACCGACATCCTTTCACCCACGATTGCCCGGCTTGCCGAACATCCGAACATAGTCGCGCTCAAGGAAGCGACGGGTGAACTCAAACGCGCCAGTGAGGTTGTCGATTTGTGTCCTGATGATTTCGTTGTGCTTTCGGGGGACGATGTGAACACTTTGCCGATACTTGCGGTCGGGGGTAAAGGCGTAATCTCAGTTGTGGCGAACGTTGCCCCGGCAGATGTCGCCGAGATGTGCAACGCTTTCCACGCCGGAAATCTTGAACTTGCCCGCAAACTCCACTATAAAACGTTGCCGCTGGCGGTGGATCTCTTTATTGAGACGAACCCGATTCCTGCGAAAACCGCACTCCAACTGATGGGGAAACTCAATGGGAAATTGCGGTTGCCTCTCGTACCGATGGTCCCGGCAAACCTTGAGTCCTTACGCAACACGCTCTCGGAAAGCGGATTGATTTAAATGACTTGATTTTGGGCAATTGTTCGTTCGGGCTGCTATGCCTGAACGAATAATCCCACATTATTGTTCTGGGTTTTATGGAAAAGTTTGTCGTTAAAAGAGTCTGTGAATATTTGGATCAACTCCGACAGGAACTATCGGTCCCCCCTGAACCCGTTGTCCGAATGCCAGATGGTACAAAGGTGCCTGCAAGTGTGTATATAGGTCAGCAACTCCGACAGAAATCTTCCCGCTTAAACTCCCAACGGGATCAAATCCGCTCTACCAATTTCTATTCAATTAAGACTGAGCATAAAATTCAAATAGGTAGTTTCAACTGTAGAGCTGATGTTGTGTTGTTAAAATTACCCTTTTTTGAAGCCCAACCAAATCGTTTAATCGTCGTTGTTGAGTGTAAAACTGTAGGAAAAACAGGAGATGGTATTGAGCAACTGCAGTCTTACTTGTGTGCAACAGACACGCGTTTCGGTATATTTGCCGCAAGCCTATCCGCAGATAAATGGCAATATTATGAAAATTATGGACGTAACGACTTTCGACTTATTTCTCAGCAAAAGTTTGAAGCACAAATTGGCAGTCAAGAAAATGCTGAAGCAGATAAAGAAAAGGAAGCAAAAAGGCGGATTGAACAAGCAATAGAATTACATTCTCAGCGTGTTGAACAAAGATTAACTAATCAATACAAAGATAAAGAAGTGAACTTGCAAGCAGATTTCAAAAAAAGAGAATCAGATCTGCAAGCGAATTGGCAAAAACTGCTAAATGAGAAACGGAGTGAAGGATTCTGGTCAGGGTTCTGGGCTGGTGTATTTACTGTTATTGTTTTTGTTGTCATCGTGGTGATTATTTCAGGAGGTTAAAGAGGTGAAAAATACCCATGACGATTTCGACGGATTCATGATTAATGTATTTTTTGATGAAGATGGCGATTATCTGGCACATCTCGTGGAACTTCCCAATGTTTCTGCTTTCGGCGCGACACCCTCCGAGGCACTAGCTGAATTGAAAACCGCTTGGGAATTGATGAAGGAATGTTATCAAGTGGATGGCGAACCTTTGCCACAAGCACCCTCGCGCAAAGGTTACGAAGGCCCACTCAATGTCCCGATTGATGCTAACTTTATCATGTTTTGGCAGACGAGGCAGCCAAATCCGGGATAAGCCTTTACGCACTTGTGGCACAGAAACTAACAAAACCGCTAACGACTGCCTACAGCAGGCCCCTCTTTCAAGAGAACTGAACCCCGAATCCTTATCCAGCCCGTAAAATAATTAATCTTATGCCATCTAACGAAAAGAGTGGAGTTACTGATGAGTGATCGGCAGTGGAAGAATGAGATAAAAAAACGTGATAGTTACGTTTGTCGTCGATGTGGGTATAATAAAAATTTGCATGTCCATCACATTTTGCCTAAAGACAAATATCCTTATGAACGGGATTATCCTCCGAACGGAGTCACACTTTGCGGAAATTGTCATTCCCTCTTGAAGGACAAAGAAGGGCAAACCGATCTCCGAGGGTTTCTTCCAGATGACCAAGAAATTGATGAACAACTAAAATATTTAAATGAAAACGCGTCGTTAGTGAATGAAAGTCAGCGGGCACTCCTTGAAGGGAAAGAGGCACAAAGAATAAATAGGTCGGTGAAACGTGAATTTCGACTAGGAAATAAAAAATCCAATCAGAAGCAGTATAAAGACGCTATTATTCACTATAACAATGCTATCCGCCTAAAATCAGATTTTGCTGAAGCTTACTACCGTCGAGGAAAAGCGAAGTACGAACTGAAGGGATATAAAGCTGCAATTTATGATTACGACAACGCACTCCGTTTAAAACCTGATGATGTCAATTCTTACTTCAATCGGGGATTGGCGAAGTACGCCCTTCGACAATATGAGTCTGTGATTACCGACTACGATATGGTCCTCCGATTTACCTTGGATAATGTCAGTGCTTACTTCAATCGGGGATTGGCGCAATACAAATTGGAACGACATGATACTGCGATCGCTGATTTTGACGAGGCGATTGCCCTCAAACCTGATTTTGCAAAAGCCTATTACTATCGCGGACTAGCGAAGTATGAACAAGAATTACGGGATGCTGCTATTGCCGATTTTGACGAGGTAAATCGCCTTGACCCCAGTTATAAAAAAGACTCACCCCACCTCAAACTTGCTCTCTATGAAAAGACCATCAGACAAAATCCAGAGGATCCGTTCGGCTACTACTACCGCGGACAGATAAACGCTGAGTTAGGACAACATGCTGCTGCAAGGATCGACTATGATACGGCAGGCAGTCTCAGCCCCAGAATCTGTTATGATGGTCTTCTTCGGGAGATATTCGGGCATAAGCCTATCATCATCTCGGTTAACAATTCATAGCATGATATTTTCCACTTGCTAAAGATTTTGCCATTTTGTCAAGAAAGTATAGAATGGTATCTGATTGAAGTGTACGGTTATCTGTCTGATGAGGAAATTATAGATGCGTCTGGTGTGTTGGAGTTTTCAGATGTAAGTCCTAACAGCAAAGTGGTTGGACGCATAAAGTCTGCCATCGATTCAGAACAAATCAGAAAACTGCACAAGTATCATCAGGGCACTGGTAAATGTTATGCTGTGTTTATTCCGTCATCGCGCGACTCGTTCTGTGAGTCTAAAAGAATGTCGCAAGTCCTACAAGGCTACGAGATTATGAAAGGTAAAGAGGTGTAAAATGAGCAAACCCAAAATTGGTAATTTCAATCTGAATAAACTTGAAAAGCCTGTTGTGCAACTTGAAGCAAAAGATGGAGTTGTGAAATGCAGGCATGTAATGCATAGAGAAATTGACGGTATCGTCTACGTGGTAAACAGGTCAGACAAGTTGGCTACAGGTCTGTTCGTAGATGCAGATGGCGGAGGATAGGATCCAGAAAGATGGAAAAAGGAAATACGTCAATCAATAAAGTCTCTGAAACAAGACTTGCAAGAGATTGGGCATTTAGAGACGAGGTCTGCAGATGATTTAAGAGAAGAAATGGAATATCTGCAATACCTTGAAAATGAATACCCTGAAGGAATTTTAGAGCAAGCACCGTGGAAGTCTGGTAAAATCAGACTCTCTCACGGCAACACTGAAACTGATGAAGAAATGACCATCGAAGAAATCAAACGGCGACACAAAGTCAGAAGTTGAAAAATGAGCATTCCAGTAATGGCGACACGAAAATCGTCAATTTTTTTGACCTATTAATTTGAAGGAGGACTATCGTGAAAAAGTTTTTTGCCTTGATACTGATAGCGGTTTTTGCTGTTTTTATAGGTTGCGATGAGACAGGCAATATGTTAAATCCTGTTCTAATCAACGAACTAACCAATGAAGAACCTATTAGTATTGAACCTGCGGGATACGGCCCGCCTCCTGTAGGATATGAGGTGACTCTAAACGCGATAGTTCGCAAAGAAGATGTAGAGATTTACAATTGCGAACAGATAAACTCTCTACCATTTTTTGAAGTCCAAATGGGTGGAGATGTATGTATAACCTACGGTTATGACCCATCTGTTGATAAAGGTTGGAATGGTTGGGATACTAAAAACTATATCAAAATTGGTCGTCCGACTATGATGCAAATACCTATCTATATTTTTGACCCAGAGCGTATGTGTATGCTTGAGCGTGATATAGTAGAAATAAAAGATTATATTGCGCCTCATAGAATAGAGATATTTAACTGGAATACAGGCGAACCGTTTAGGTTTCATTCTCCGCTATGGGATAATCAGCCTCCAGAGCCTATAAACCGCCCTTTTAGAAAAGCCCACACAAATAAAGATAGTTGTCCTCGTAAGTGGTTTTATAGAGCATCATTGCCAGTTTATTTCAAATATATTCCAAATGACGATAGAACATCGAAAGAAGTGCCTATAACATCACGTGAAATAGGTATAAGGATTGAGTTTGAGAACGGCGATAAACTAACTTGGAATTTGTCGGAGATATACCCAGAATTACCCCCTTTCCCACCATTTAGATTTAGAACTGAAAACGACTAACTAACATCGACAGTTTTTGATTGGCGATAAGAAACGGGACGTTTCTGAATGTTAGAATTAGACAGGCAACTTATCAACGAGGCTATATCTATGACCGAACAAGGAGCGTCTCATGTTATTGAGATATGCCAAATATGTGGCTCTATTTATAGTAATAGAACTTTTGCTTTTGCTTTTCTTTGTGTTTTTTGGTTAATACTTCATTTGTCGTGCTTGGGACAACCTCTCACTACATGCCCCGCTTTACTTCAGCAGGCTTTCTTGCGTGAAACCCTAAAAATGAACTGGTCACAGTGCCCCCAGTTACACTATAATAGTTTTAGCATATTGAAAGAGATTATGAGCATTCTTAAGTCTTGATAGTTTGTCCTATAAAGTATAAAGGAGGCGATTAGATAGGATGTGAAGAATACTTCCGAACCTTTGATGGGTCTCCAGAAGAACAGGAAAATTGTAATTTGCGAAAACAAGTAGAGTCCCAACTTTTACCACGCTATATTGAAGAAATAAAAAAAATAACGTCTGAAATAGTTGAGGCTCCACCAAAGGATATTAATAACTTGTTAGAGGCATCTAAAAAATGCAGAGTATATCAAACAAGATCCAAGACTTTCATGCTGTTTTAGAGTCTATCAACAAACTCTAAATCAAGCATGGCAGCCTTGATAACTTGTCCTCTTGGGAACAAATTCACAGAATGCCCGCCAGTGAAATAACAACAGGCGTTTTCTCGCCCGGTGGTAAGATCCACCACATGAGCATGCAAATTGCTACTCTATCGAGCTCAATTTAAATAACTCGATTTCGGGCAATTGTTCGTTCGGGCTGTTATGCCTGAACGAACAATTGCCCATTATTGTTGTAGATTTTATTGCTTCGGGATGTTAGAGAAGTAATAAAATCTTGTTTTTTTCTCGGCAGTGTATTGTAAAAGGTTTTGCAATCATGAGTTATAGTAACTTCACGCTGGAATCAGCGTTAGCGGTGTTTCAACTGGAAAAGGTTGAATCTGCAGGTACCTTTTCTAAGATAGAGCCGATCACTCCAAGTGACTATCCCACAACAGGATTGGCGAAAAAGGTTCACTTGGCAGCCGCTATCGGTACCGAGAAAGCACGTTCTGAACTCATTGTGGCGGATGTACTGGTTGAACTCCGGGAGAAGTTCAACAACCGGATCAGTTTCTTTTCTCGAGTCGATTTCAGTGTTGACCTTGAGAGTGGATTGGTGAGTACCTGCGGTTTTTTAGTGAGCCTGTCACCAGGACAGCTTTTTTTAGAGGCACCCATTATCGTTCTTGTTGAAACAAAGAAAGACGATCCTAAACTCGGACTTGGGCAGTGTGTTGCCGAGATGATCGCTGCCCAACGTTTTAACGCTGAAAAAGGGAATGACATCCCTTCTGTTTATGGAGTCGCTACCACGGGGACAGAATGGCAATTCCTCAAATTGGCGGATAAGAATCTACAGATTGATATGGAAATCTACCCAATTCAGCAGTGCGATAAAATTCTCGGTATTCTTTCCAGCATGGTAAATCAAGAAGCATGAAGCACATCCTATCCGTGATAAGCCTTTGGCAACAACCGATGCACGGTATCAATCACCAACTGCTCAACCCCAGGGGCAAATGGAGTCGGTGGTCCGAAATAGAGCATCGCGCCGCCACCTTCATAGCCTCCCTCGGCTAATACCCGCTCCGACGGAATATAACACGGAAACGCGTTCGCATAAGCACCTACCCAGAGGCGTTCGGCATCTAATTCACTTTTCAAACGAAGTGAATAATCAACAACCACTTCACTTGCGAGGAAAACAATGGCGAGTTCCTTGCCGAATCTCCACGCCTGTACCGGATAGGAGAGTTCCGTCTGCAACGGCAGTCCTTTCTGCAAGCGTTCAAGGTGCTTCTGCGCGTGATAGGCATCGGAACCACCTCCCGCCACACGTGCCTCCCACTCTTCACGGGTCGGTAGTGTATCGAAGGGCAGGTTAACCCGCTCAAACACACCGGTAGGAACACTGGTGAGGGGCTTAGCCTCTCCTTTTAGGAGGCGTTGGACCTCCTCAGAAAGTGCTTTTCCATGTGCTTTCGCATACGCAAGACGGGTACTGAAGACCTCTTCTTGTCCATCCGGCATCGGCATCATCCGTGATTCGGGGTTCGCATCGGCACCACATCCAATGGAAATTAAAGCCGTTACGCCGGGTAGAGTGTCCTGGATCGCTTCTTGGGCAAATCCTGCCCAGTCGCCGCATATATGGTTATCTGTACCCGCCAACGTCGTGCAATGGCAGGCGTAACTTGCCCACACGGCGCGGAGTGTGCCGTCCTCGCTTGTGATTTGCATACACGGTAAGGAATGGTCTACGGGTCCGCCTTCAGTACGTCGATTTTTTGCGAAACCGAGTTCTCCAAGGCTCCAATTCAAACGTGATGGCTCTCGGTTAGCGAGTGCCTCCAGCGCAACGGCTTCCATCCAGTCCTTAAATTGAGCAGTGTACCGATCTATCGTCTCCTGTTCTGCGGGGGGTATATCCACGCTAAACAGGAAAGGTGCGGCGTTTGTGAGACACGGCGCGCTGTGTGTATGCGAAAAACACGCCACGAAATGGGCACGCGAGATACCGGTTTTCTCCTTAATTCGGTCAGACACTTCCTCGGTCAACTCGTCCGGTAAGCCGCAGTTTTCGACCGTTACCAAGACAACGGGTTCATCTGCATCACTGCCAATAGCGAGTGCCTTCGCCCATATTCGCTGGATGATACCGTCGGACTCCGTGCGACGACTCCCGTAACCGCTCAGTCGAATCGGATAATCTGGGGTAATATCTACTTCGGCAACGCCGACCTGAATAATACTATTCTTCTTTGTCATGATGTTCTCCATTATCGGTGTCCATTTCTTCGGTTAGGAAAAGCATCCGAAGTATATCTTCGGGATGTTTTTGGAAGTCGGCTGAATGGACTTGCCATAACTGAACTCCCTCTGGGATGTCGTTATATCTGGTGTCGTTGCTTGGTAGGGTGTCAATACGGGTTACTTCCAGTTCTAAATGCGCAAGAATTGGGATATCAGCGAGAGTGGTGGCGAATTCATAGTCATTTACAAGAATGTCAAATTTAACTTGAATTTCGCCCATATCAGCACTAATTGACAACAGGAGCATCTGATCAGCGAAGTACCAACAGGTTTCCCAAGTATCGCCCGTAAACGTCTGTTCTTCGATCGGATCCTCCATTTCAAGTGGCATCGGGCGTAGTCCTCGTTCAGCCATATCGATAGCAGTCGCAGTTGCTTCTATGATACGTGATAGATGGGCATCGGGCGGTTGACGGCGTTTTCGACGGCGTTTCTTCTTCATTTATCCCTCCATATTCCATGCTTTTGCAGGTGCTGTTTACAACCGCATTGTTCAGACAACAAAGTGAGAATGTCTTACCTCACAAACGCAGCGTAAGTGCCAAGAGGTGACGCGCTTCTCCTATAGTTAGGCGTGTCAACGGATGAACCAAGGTATACTCTGTAGAGAGTGTGCCGAGTGCAAAGGCGATACCAGTAGTGAAATGCGTGTGAGCAGTCGTATGCCGGAGCCCGATTCGGAACGCAATAGCATAACCGTTTTTCCATGTTTTCTGAAATTCGCTGCCAATAGCAAAGTTCACTCCACTTTGCCCAAAGTCCCGCCAAATATCCGTTGCGACTGTAATCCATTCCTGAGGTTCATAAGCGACACCGATACCGAATCGCAACGGGCGAGGTTCCACCAAGTCCGCGCGTAGGAGATTTTCAAAGAGGATGCCTATCAGCAGCGGTGCGGTGGTCTGCTCTGTGTCAAACCATACTGGACGTTGAAACCCGAAATCCAATTCTAATCGGTTGACTGTTCTTTCAAGCGTCGGCTGTCGTTCATGGAGGATATCCCGGACTCTGTCTCCGAACTGCAGCTCTTCAACAATTGCCTCAATCAGTTTTTCAGGGGCATCTACATCTACTTCGGGTCCGTGGCGTGCTTCCAAATTTAAAGTCGAGATCACCGTTCCTCGGTTTACAACTTGCTTCAATAATCTAAGACGTAGACCCATCGCCGCTTTACCGAATTCACGGCTGAGTCCTATTACCCAACTCCTCTCTTGAAGTAAGTCATAATGTGTAAACAGATCCGTTGTGGCAGAAAATTGACGAGCGTTTCGGTGATATTCGGCACGGGTACTTTCAAATGTGAAGTTCGCAAAATTTGTAAATTTTGCGGCATACCCAGCACTCGCACCCCATTTACCAAATGTGTGTGAATAGTAGACGGTTGGCGAAATGTCGATATTAGCTTCGGCAGCGAATTGTGTAGTTCCGTGTTTCGGTAGTTCTGCCCAGTGGACATTTTCAGCTACAGTCCCGAACGCGAGGTTGTGGTGTTTTACATGCACAAGCGATGCCGGATTCCCAAATATGCCAGCATCCTCTGCAGAAGTTGCGATACGGGTACCGCCCATCCCAGCAATGCGGAGCATCTCATTTGCTATACTTGATGATGGTATCACCGCAGCTAAGGTGCAAAATGCCACGATAGTTGTAAAATACTGGATGTCAAAAGGCTTTAATAACGCCATATCGCTGGTCTTTAAAAAACGTCTGCATTCTCACTGCGAAGCAACGTCCGTAGCAGCCCAGATTTAATCATTAGAAAATTGTGAATCCACACTCATCACCTCAGCGAAAATATCCTCTAATGTATGTTTCACCCCACGGAGTTGGCGAAGCTGGACACCTGTATCATAAGCGAGTTTGAAGAAGAATGTTGTTTCCGTCTGCTCTTGACGTGCGGACGTGACCCGTAGACGTTTATCGGGGTGTAATTCAACCTGAAAGTTGTGGTGTTCCAAAGCGGTGATATAAGCCTCACTGTCACCCACAATCTTCAGATCGAAAGATTGTCCTTTGTTCTCTTTGAGTGCGTGTATCTGTCCTTGGATAGCAACACTACCGTGTGATAGGGCAACAATCTCTTGACATGCGAACTCCACATCTGGGAGCAGATGCGAGGATAAGATGACATTGATGTCTTTGTCGATTGCTATGTCTTTGACGAGTTCGAGCATCTCTTCTCTACCGCTTGTATCCATTCCGTTCGTTGGTTCATCAAGAAGTAGCAACTTCGGGTCATGTACCAGTGCCTGTGCTAACTTTACACGCTGTTTCATACCTGTGGAGTATTCGTCCACAGTGCGATATCGTTCTTCATCTAAACCGACGTAATAGAGGACCTCGTGTGCGCGTTGCAGCGCATCGCGTCTCGGCATTCCGCAGAGTTCTCCGGCATAAGAGACGAGTTGAACGGCGGTCATACCCGGTATTAAACACTCATCTTCCGGCATATAACCAATCTGTTTCCGAATCTCAAATGGATTCGCCAACACATCCATACCAAACACAGTCGCTGTGCCTTGATTCGGTTTGACGAAACCGAGAAGTGTTTTAATCAGTGTGCTTTTCCCCGCACCATTCGGTCCCAGTAACCCGACAGCACCGCCTTGGACCTGTAATGAAAGGTTGTCTAATGCAGTTGTCGTGCCAAATAAAAGTGATACATTCTTTACTTCAATCAACATTTTTTAAATTATTGGGTCTCCGCACAGATTTCCTTACTGGTCAATCTGGTTTCTGACGTGATTTAGTGCTCGTTGTTATGTGTAACGGGACGAAAGGTTCTTTTTACACGCGGACCGATCTGCGTTAAGATTTCATAGGGAATTGTTCCAGAGCATTGGGCAATTTCATCAACCGTAATTTCTTCGTTTCCCTGCTTACCGATCAGCACGACTTCATCACCAATAGATACCTCGTCTGAAGGTTCCAACTGCACCACACTCACATCCATGCAAACCCTTCCGACAATCGGACGACGCATTCCGCTAATTAACACCTCACCGGAGCCAGAGAGCGAGCGCGGATAACCGTCACCGTAGCCTATCTGCACCATTGCCACGCGGGTTTGATAGGGTGCTTTGTATGTCAACCCGTAGCTTACGCCCTCCCCTTCTGAAATAGAGCCTATCCAACCGATACGTGCCTTCCATGTCAGAGCTGGCTTCAGTGGGATAGGTTTTTCAGCTGCGGGATAGATACCGTATAGACTCAAACCCGGACGAACGGCATCAAAATGGGATTCAGGAACCGCCAGCGTTGCTGCACTGTTCGCCACGTGCACCATTTTCCCGTCCTTGTGCGCAAGAATGGATGCCAACCGATTCAACTGAACAGAAACGAAACTTTTATCGACCTCGTCCGCGGTAGCAAGATGTGTAAAGATCCCTTCAACTTCAAGTCTCGGCAGTGTCTTCAATTTATTCAGAAACTGTAGTGCTTCCTTCCAGCACACACCACTCCGATTCATTCCAGTGTTGACATTGACGTGAACCTTTATAGGTTTGGTCTCTGAGGCGACCTCATTCAATGCCGTCGCGAATTCCCGATCCCCGATCGTTGGCGTCAGGCTGAATTCAACGATTTCTTCAACCTGCATAGGTAAGCAACTAAAGAGGATAAGGATCGGTTTGCGAATATCTGCTTGGCGTAACTTGATACCTTCTTCAACGGTTGCAACCGCAAACATATCAGCGACTGAACACAGCGTTTCTGCTACAGGCACCGCTCCGTGTCCGTAAGCATCAGCTTTCACGACTGCGATCAACTGATTACCCGTGTGTCTCTTGATTGCTTCAGCATTATGTTTGATTGCCAGCAGATCAATTTCTGTGTGTGTTCGGGAATAGGGCATATTATCTTTTAACCTTGCTGTATCAGCAAAAGAATTATACCACAACCTATACAAATTTGCGAAAAATTTCAAACTTTTGTCAGGGTTATTCAACCGAAAACCGAGCCTGAAACGAAGTAGAAGAGTTTGCTTGGGTGTTTCTTCAACTCGATATCAACACCCTTCAAGGTTCAAATCCACGCCACTTACCCGCAAGGGATAATTAAAAATCCTGTTTTTGGGAGGAGGTGTCCCCTTGGAACCACAGGAAGAGCAGGATAAATACAATTGAGTTCGCCAACAGCATCGTTGAGATAGCGTTAATCTTCGGCGTAATCCCGAATTTCAGTAGTGAATAGATATGTACAGACAGCGTTGTATAACCGACACCAGCGGTAAAGAACGTGATAACGAAGTCATCAATGGAGAGCGTAAAGGCGAGTAAAGCACCACCGATAATTCCGGGAGCAATCAGCGGAAGTGTTATCTGCCAAAATGTCTGCCATTCGTTCGCACCGAGGTCACGTGCCGCTTCCTCTAAAGTGTGATCGTAGCCTTGTAAACGCGCCCGCACGACGATCGTAACATAAGCGATGTTGAAAACGGCGTGTGCGATAATTACAGTAATTAAACCGAGTGGAATGCGGACTTGCACGTAAAAGGTCAACAAGGCAATCGCTAACACGATGTCTGGAATAATAATCGGGAGGTAGAGCGTGCGAACAAGAGCGGCTCGGATACGGAAACGGTGTCGTTCTATAGCCAGTGCCGCCGCTGTACCAATAACGGTAGCGATAACGGTTGCAACGCCCGCCACCATCAAGCTATTTCGACACGCCCGCCACAATGCCGCATCCTCAAACAGCCTCGCATACCAACTGAACGTGAAGCCTTCCCAAACGGATATCTGTTCACCGCTGTTGAATGAGAACACGACAACCGCTAAAATCGGCATATATAAAAAGAGATAAACCAACCCTATGTTGGCTTCAAGTATCCGTTTCATTAATAAATTTTACCTTGCGGAAGGACAACGCGGTTTTGGAATTCAACGTTCCTTCTTCAAGTTCCACCCGCGCCGTTGTTGCAGGCTGCGTTTTTGGTTGTAGGAGGGAATTCCGATTCCAGACTTCCGCTCTCAGTGTTTTTCCTTGCCTTAAATGGAACTGTCAGATTGCCCTTCATTCTGTTGTAAAGCGCGGAAATATAGCACAGTACCGACCAGCACGATGCCCATCAGCATAAACGAAAGTGCTGAGCCGAAGGGCCAATCTCGCGCCGTTTTAAATTGCCGCTCAATGACGTTACCGATATAACTCACTTTTCCACCACCGAGAAGATCCGGCGTTAGAAACGCGCCTACCGTCGGGATAAAAACTAACATTGATCCTGCGAGGATACCGGGCAGGCTGAGCGGCACGGTTACATGCCAAAACGCACGTCTCGGCGATGCCCCTAAGTCTTGTGCCGCGTCTAACAGCGACACATCTAATTGCTCTAAAGCGGCGTATAGTGGGAGTATCATGAAGGGTAGGTATCCGTAAACGAGTCCTATTTGGACGGCAAGTGGCGTGTTCAACAGTTCTAATGGGCTCCAATTCGGGACGACGGCTCCCAAGAGGCTGTTCAGGATCCCTTCTGTCCGCAATATCAGTATCCACGCGTAGGTGCGAATGAGAAAGTTCGTCCAAAACGGGACGACGACGAGCAGTAATAGGATATTTCTATGTTTCGGTTTGTAGCGTGCCAGATAGTAAGCGAACGGATAACCGAGCAGTAGACAGCTCGCAGTGCAGACCAGTGCCGTCGATACCGAACGCCAGAGGATACCGAGATAGAGTCCATCGAATAGGCGTTGGTAGTTTTCCCATGTGAAGTGCCATTGGACTCCGCCGTACGTCCCGCGCTCTATGAAACTATAAATGAATACGGATACAAGTGGAAGCAGGAAGAAGCAGACGAGCCAGAATACAACGGGAAAAAGGAGGATAAGGAGGTGGTAATTACGACGCATATTCGTTCATAAATTCTCGAATAGTGTTCTGCATATCCCATGGATCAGTGAGTTCAAGAAATGCCCACTCTCCAAACTCGCCATAGTTGTTCACAGCCGGCAACCACATATTTTCGACAGTATTTACTTTTTGCAGTTTATCTTCCCGTTCCCTACCTGAAGTTTCAAGAATCAGGTTCACGATATTATCGTCAGAATCATCTCCCGGCTTTCGGATGCGGGTAATGAAATCCGGAACATATTGCCGACTCACGCCGTTGTGGTTGGTATACGGAATGGTAAAATCCAAGTTGTGGTTCTTGACATAAGCACTAACTTCATCCATCTGCTCCAGTGCCTGTGCCGTTTTCTGTTCCCACGAATCTGTATCCGCAACAACATGCGAGATATGGCACTTATCCGGACGCGTTTCCCACGTCGGTTGTGTTGTTTCAAAAGCGACATCCTCTGTTGATCCGATACGGTATTTATGGGAGAAAATTGGGAGGAAATTCTTTGATGAAGAATCATTTTCAGAATCATAGGTGTGGGTTTGCTGTTCTGCCCTAAGAATCCCTTGATAAATCCGAAATGCCGCCTCGCGAGCGATTTCGCCAATTTGAAAAAGTTGAGGGTATGTGTTGTCTTTATAAGTGACACATTCTTCCATCCACTGGCGTGTGACACAGAGGACTTGTGGAAATAGCCACCATTTTGCCTCGTTATCACTGTCTCGAAGATGCTCTTCCATTATCACATTCGCGAGACGGTACTCGGTTTCCTGTTCTCGGAACTTCGTTTGGTACTCTAATATGATCTTTTTCATCCCTCCGGTTATATCCTCAGTTTCCGTTAGCGTCGTAACTTTTTCAGTCGAAAGCACATAACGAGACTCTGGCGTAAAAATAGCCTCAATTTTTTCAGGGGGACGGTGGCGACGGTAACCAGCAACGACTGGGAATGTGATTTCACAAGCCGCCTTCCGTTCGGGGAGAGCCTCCACTTCTGTTACAGAACCTGGACGTATCGCTCTTCCGCTGCCCGTTGCTGGAATGAATGAGAAGGGTACACCGTAGACTTCGGCATATTCGGGTGGGAACGTTTCTAACGCAACCTGTTCTCCATTGACATCAACAATTGTCTGTTCAACATCGTGACTGGAGCGACGCAGGCCTCTACCGACAACCTGTTCACAGAGCAGTTGTGTGCTAAACGCTCGCACGCCAAGGATATGCGTCACACGCTTCGCATCCCACCCTTCACTCAGCATCGAAACCGAGACGACACACTTTATCTGCTCACCGAGTTCACCCTTTTTGCCGACGGTGTTCATCACTTCGCGCAATAGATCCGCGTCCGTAACTTTCTCTACGTTCATCTTAAGCCTGAATTGTTCAATCTGTGTTTGGGCGGCTTTCTTGAAAGTATTGCTGAGTGCCTCGCCTGACTCCAATTGCTTGCTATCAATCAGAATTGTATTCAGTTGATCGCTCCATACGCCGTTGTCCTCGTTATTAAATATTGGAAGATTTCCTTTGACAACTACATTCTCTCCATCAGTGGTCTTTTTCTCCCACCCAGCGATCCAATCGTAAACGAGTTTGGAAACTTTTGTATTGTTACAAACGACAATCATGACAGGTGGTGTTAGTCCGTGTGGATCTTTTTGCCACAAATCATACGACTTCTCGTAATTGCTATACAGGCTTTGGAGGGCGGTTTCTAATTCTTGGGGCAGTTGCGGTTCACCATCAGAAACTATTTTGGTGAGTTTAGGTCGAACGGTATCCCATAGTCGACGATAAATCGGATCGCTTTTCATTGTATCGTCAGCCACTGGCACGCGCGGCACTTTTGCGATACCGCATTCAATCGCATCGATTAACGCAAAATCGGAGACCACCCATGGGAACAGTACACCCTCATTGAGTTTTTTTCCAGTTGGTGTAGTTGTTGCATATCCTGAACCTTTTAAAAAGAATGGTGTAGCCGATAAATCGTATACCTGTTTTACGCCAATTTTCGCTTTTACGGCTTCAAGTCCGTTTATCCACAAACGTGCTTCATCTTCCCTTGATTCAGATTTTTTCTCCTTTTTCGGACGGTAACAATGGTGAGCTTCATCGTTCAGCACAATAATATTCTTCTTCCTACCAAGGCCTCGGCAGACCCGTGTTACCATCTCCTCCGGGGTTTCTGTGAAGTTTTTAGCACCGTCTCCGAGAACTTTTTCGCCTATTCTGCTTAATTCGTCCTTCTTTCGACGCTGAAAGGCGTGATAGTTCGTAATAACGATTTTCGCCTGACAGAGCGCGTCATAGTCGCCACGCGGAACCAAATTCATTTTCTGGTAGTCATTATCAGATTTTTCTGGATAGAGAACCTGAAGTCGATCTCGGATGGTTACACCAGGAGCAACGATGAGAAACGCATCCGTAAAAAGTGTGCTGCGAGGATTCGCTATCTTGTTCAACGTATGGTATACAATCAGCATCGCCATCACAACTGTTTTACCGCTACCTGTCGCCATTTTAAAAGCAATGCGGAAGAGATCGGGATTTGCCTCCTCATTGGCATTCACGAGTTGCCTGTAAAATGAATCATTTCGCTGTTTGTTATCGTATTCATTGAGGTAGATAGCCGTCTCCACCGCTTCGCGTTGACAGAAGAAGAGGCGCGGTTCGTTTTCTGGATTATTCCAATGCTCAAGAAGCCGTCTCGTCGTTGGCGTTACACCCGGATAGCCGCTGTTGCGCCATGCCGTTACCTGTATCCGCACGATATTGATGAATGCATTTGCCTGCCGGAGATCTTGGTCAGGAAGTTCAAATTGCATCTGATCCTGCCCTGACTGCTTTTTCGGTTTCGGAAACGGCATGAAGTATTCACTCCTCCGTCTCCCTTCAGCGATCTCTTCGGTGATACCACGCGCGTTGAATTTGAAATGCCGTTGCGGTTCCTCAAATGGACTGTTGATAACAGGGTTTTCTATGGTAACTTTTGCCATGCGGATATTTCCTATGCGGACGTATTTTGGGTATGTCGGTTCTCTAACTCAATTATGGTTGTCAAAATGCGGCAGAACTCTTGGCATTCATAGATTTCTTGAATTTCATCCTCGTTATAGGTCCCTGTTTCACGGGCGTTCTTGAAGTAGGCGAGTGCGGTTTTGAAATCTGCTATTGCTTCTGCGATCGTGATGTGGTCTCTCCCTGGAATTTTACCTTCATAATTGTTCTCAGCCCAGGCTTGAATGTCTCCGAAATTCCGAAGCGGAATGGGCGGGGACACCGTAATTGCAATGCGCTTCCACTCCCGGGCTGCAAAGAGGGAGAGGCAATTTTCATCGGTGTATGCTGCTTGATTTGTTTCGAGATGTTTCACGGCAATTTCGATGTCATCAATAATACCGTCCAGCATGATGGATGCTGATGTCGCGTTCCAACCCCGCTCTGTCATGTGTATGTGCTTCTGCATAACGTCTTTCCTATATTGGACTTCGTTCGCTGAGGCATTAGCGGTTGTCCTCACAGATAGAATCAACGTGGACCCCATGGGCTGCAAGCGCGTCGCGAAATTCCTCCCAGCCACTGTCCTCCGCTTTTAGAATTGGGGCATCCTGTCCAGTGTCGCACTGGTATGCAAGTGCAACAGCAACAAATTTCCGGTCCTTTTTATGAAACCCTTTTAGTGATGCATCATCATTAGGAAATTCTTCAAAATCGGTACCATTTCCAGCCGCTGGCGTGATACGTGCTCTGATAACCTTTTCTTGTCCTTCTTCTTGCCTCCACATCCTTCTTACCAATTCTTGCCAAAACCGATCCCCATGTCCACGTCCTTTTGCGTTTAGGTTACTTTTGTATTCTTGAATCATTCGCTTTTTGTCATCAAGGAGTATCATCTCGGTGCCCCTGAGGATCTCGGCGAGCCGCGCACGACAACGGATAATGCATTTGCAACGAGCCTGTGGCGCAGCAGCTTTACCATTCGCAACCACCATCACATTCGTATCAATTATAACAGCGTTCATTAACCCTCCGGATCCTGGTCAGTCATACGCTCGACCTGTTTGTCAGTCATAGCAAACATATCGCCCATTACATCCCCAAAGAAATTTTCAGGCCAGTTCTTGATGTCTCCTGATTCAGTTACTTCCAACCGCTCTTTAGTTGACTCCCCGTCGATATTCCTGCAGAAATAGAGGGCGACATCGTCCTGACCAATCTGTTTCTCTGCGACTCGTCGCTGTAAGCGGGTTAACAAGTGTTCGCTGTGGCTCTCTACCAAAATCTGGAGATTGCGTTCTCTGATAACTTCCAAAAATAAATCAGCAAGATCGGCTTGTGCCTTTGGATGCAGATGGATACCGGGTTGTTCCAAAATTAGTGTTGACCCTTCTGGCACATAACAACAATGAACCAATAGAGGAAATAAATCACTGACTCCGTGCCCCAGGTCGGCTAACGTGACTTCTGCACTGTTCGGGGTTTTTCGGATGCGAATTTCGTAATTGTTATCGTCTAAAGAGCCTTTCGGAACAAGCGAAAAGGAGTGGGCGAGCTCCAACTTTTGAAGCCACTTGGATATTCGTTCCTCGATTGGGACACTTTTTCCGTTGTAAGCGGTTGTTAATTGTCTAACGCGGGCGGAAAGTAACGCGTCAACAGCTTTATTCCCCCACAGATCTATCTCCTTGGGGTGTGTCCTTTCCCAATGATAAAGTCGTTTCGGGTGAACGCGAGTCGGACCAAGATAGTAGATGTCAGCAAATAGATTTTCAAAGGCAGAGGAAAGAGGTGATAACTGTTCTGTGTAACCGCTCGTTGGGGGGCCATAACAGTTTGCTACACCTACGTGGCTCCCTTGTCTATTTCCATAGTAAAGGTTCCCACCTTCCCACTTTATTTTTTGAATCGCCTCGGGCCCAACTGTGTAAGAAAAATAATTAATAGACATACCACTGTCACTTTCGCAGATGGCAGTGTGAAAAATAAAACTATCTATATCCATTGGAGCATAGTCATAGTAATGCCTGTATCTATCAATCAATTGAAGGGTTGTAATAGTTAATGGTTTTAGGGATTTGCATTCAAATTCCAACTCAAGCAATGCATCTTCTTTATGCTCATGAATAACTTCTCGGAAATTACCAAGTTTAATAAGAGATGTTTCATCGCCGAAAAAAAGAACCTCCTTGCTCCCAACAGTCTGCTTAAGCAACAGCAACATCTGCAACAAACTACTCTTTCCAGAACTGTTCGTGCCGAAAAAACCTGTCAACGGCGCAAGTTCCACCTTATCACTATCTTTCCACGATTTGAAGTTTTTCATCCGTATATGCGTAATCATTTTCCTGCCTCCGTGTTAACGCTATTATACGCAGTTTCCTAAGGAAATTCAAGGCAAATCCAAACCGCAAGGCAACACAGATTTAGGGAAAAACTCTTTAAAATTCGCGTAATCCGTGTAATCCGCGATTCAGACAATTAACACTGTATCCTTACCAAAACGCCTATACCTTATACTCCTTCATAACCTCATCGCCATAGTGATTGATGACCTTAACTGCAATTTTACCCGTCTCAGGCTTCGCGAAAGGAAGGCTTTCTATCCGATAGAGTGCCTCCCACATCTCTTCATCGATCTCCGAATTTAAAGCACGCTGCAGCTGCTTATATGGTTCGTCTGCACCTGTGAAATACGCATGCCGCACGAAAAATGCCTCACCAGTATAAGCAGTATCAATGAACCAACAGGCAATGTCCCCCGGCGTATCAGAACGGATCAAACCCTGCTTCGGATCGTATACATCTACACCTAAAAGTTTCACAGAGACCGTGTCATCTTCATGCTCTACAATCTCAATATCTGGCTCTCCAAACACCATGAACAGGTTCCCCTCACCCGTGTTTTTGAGTTCAAGGACCAGGAGCTCCGGACTCATCTTAACGGGCAGAATTGTAAGAGAACCCATGCGTGTGCTCTCATCAGCGGTATAGCCTTCAAAGGCAAATCCGACAACGATGAGCATGTCAAACTTAGGAACGCGGCGCACGGTTTCTTTGGCGGCTTCATTTATCCACTGGCTACCTACCGTATCATACTGAGGTCCGATGCTAATAGCGATGCTTTGCGTGTTGTGATTCTCATCAGTATATACGCCCTCGGCATGGATCCACTCGCCTGGGTATTCCTCTAACCAATCAAAGGTAATCCGTCGCGTCTCTAGACGATTTTGCACCCCTGCTGTTTTAAGATGCTCAAGAATATGTTGATGGTAATCTTGCGAAGTCTTAGAAGAAGTAGCCTTTGGTGCAGCATCTTCAGTATCGGAAGGATCCAAGACGAGGTGCGGCGATAGACTGTCTACCGTAAAGGGGCCCGTGACACGAACCCGCTTTCTATCTTCATAAGGCTGATCGTATAGGATTTGATTTTTTGCACGTTTCTGTGTGGATGCATCCATCTCGCGTTGACGTTCGCGCTTGAGAGAGAGCCATTGATGATGCAGCTTCTGGAATTCTGGGTTCCATTTCGGATCGGTTTCGGTCGGTACTTCCCATTCTTGCCATTTACCCCCCCCCGTAATTTGTGTTAAGTATTTCAAGAAGTGGATCCAGTTTCTCGGCATATTCGGTATGGATGTCATCAATCTCTGTGTTATTCGCCATGTCTGAGAGGCTAATATCCGGAGCTGTTTTGTAGGTGAAACCCTGTTTGATGTCATTTACATCTACAAGCCGATAATAGGGATATTTGGCAGTCATGAGACGTGTGCGTGCTAAGGCAAGCGAAACTCGGGATGTATCTACCGTGATCCAACGCCTTCCCAACTGCTCTGCGACGTAGGCGGTAGTGCCACTACCACACGTAGGATCAAGTACAAGGTCGCCTGGATCAGTAGTCATTAGCATGCACCTTTGTACAACTTTGGTATTAGTTTGGACAGCGTATATTTTTCCTGAACTACCAACAGTATCTGTCCATACATTGGCAATCGCACGCCCTGGTAAATCACTAGCGTATTTTATGTAATACAGTACTTTTCCGGGACCTCTAAGTCTACCTTGTTTATCAAGGCGTTCTAATCCATTGAGACTGGCTGACCAACTTCTACCACCTGTAGTAGTGAAGACCTTTCCTTCAAATTTATACGCTGGAGGAACCTCGTTCCCACTACTTTGTGAGGTCAAATGATAATTCGCAAAGCGACGACTTCCTTGAGGTAACAGAGCGGGATTTTCTATCTCTTGCCTTGTCATTCCACGACGTGTTCCGTCCGCTAATTCAACTTGTGTGTAAGACTTGAGAAGTGGGTCAGGTGTACGTTCGTCCCTTTTCATATAAAGTTGTCGATACTTCAACTCATCTTTACTCTTAGCATACCATAATAGGTAATCTGCCACTAAGGGAAATCCAGTTGAAGATGTTGTGTTGCCGCGAGCCACCGTGATTGTAGCAACAAAATTAGTATCATCAAAGACTTCATCCAACAGGCACCTAACTTGATGAACATTCTTTTCGCTTATTTGTATGAAAACGCTACCACTATCAGTAAGTAACCCATGAGCGGCAGTGAGGCGATCTCGTAGGTAAGCAAGGTAAGAATGGATACCAAAGTTCCATGTGTCGCGATATGCTTTGACCTGTTCCGGTTGTGGTGTAACATCTTCCTCCACATCTTCTACTTCACGCTTTTGGGTGCTGACCTGCCAATTGCTCTTGAACTTGACTCCATAAGGTGGGTCAATATAGATCATCTGGACTGATCTTTTGAGGTCTTCCTTTTCGGCAAGGGAGTTCATCACTGCAAGCGAATCTCCCAAGATAAATCGGTTATGCCAGTTTTGTTCGTGTTGATAGAATTCAATTTTCTCGTTAAAATCCAGGTCGTTGAACCCCTCAAAGAGCATTTCGGTTTGATTGGATTCTCGCTGCTGTTGCGCCCGCAGATTTTCGATAATCGCTTGCGGTTGGATGTGTTCTTGTCTATAGATGGGGACAGTGTGGACCTCAAGGTCGCTATCGTTCTGTTGGTCCTTACCTTTCCAGACGAGTTGCGGGTCTAATGCTGTATCGCGCGGGTAACGGGTGGGTGCATATTCTTCTTCGGCAAAACCGCTCAATTCTTGTGTCGGGTTGTTGGGAAGTGTGTCTGGGTGTTCATAATGGTCAATCGGTTTTTTTGGCATTGAATTTCTTCTCCTGCGAAATTTTGCGTATCATGTTGCATACATCTTAACACATGCCTCAAATCATTGCAATGGAATCGTGTCATAAACTTAACGCACCCAATTTTCATAGCAAACTTCATAGCAACCTTGACGAAAACCGTCTAAAACCCAAGCGTAGCATGGGTTTATAGCCTTTTAAGAATCTGTTGATTTTTCGGTTTTACTGTGAAAACTGTGAAATTATAATGTAGCATAACCTGTTAGGTTGTGCCGCGTGGGAGCAGTACCTAAGTTCGCAAGGAGGCACGGATTTAGGGAGATACTCTTTAAAATCCGCGCAATCTGTACCATCTGCGAGAATCCGAGATTCAGACAATGAACACTGCGCCCTTATACTTCATCCCCACAATGCACGTAAACTAAAAATTTACGCTACAGACGCGAATCCTGCAAAGATCGAAGAGGTTTCCTGAAAATCCTGATTCAGACAAGCTCTCCAAGAAATTTTTGTTTGATTGCAAACATAAAATAAGGTAAATTGGTATTTTGCTAAAATAACGTGCGTTTGTGTGAGGATCGCGAGCACAGCTCGCTCCTACAAAGAAAGCGCGCGGTTTCCTAAGCACAAACGTTCAACCCAACCTACAGGAAATAAAATACAAAAAACGCACACACCTAAAAGGAGACGGACATTGGAAAAAATTCGTGAACTGATTTCTCTATTGGAATCCGGGGTTGAGGATTACGATACTCAATTGAAGGTCCTACAGGCAGAACGCTTAAAATATATCCGACTCTCTATGACAGATGGGTTTGGTACAGAAGAAGGCGATTCTAAAGAGTCGTGGTTGCTGCACCTCAAACAGTTGGAGGACTCCCTCACGCTCCGCCGGGACAGCATACGACAGGCAATTCAACAAACCGCAGAAGATATTCAGAAAGAGGAAAATGCATGATGGTGAGATTAGCGTCCATTGATACGAGAAAACAGGTGAAGTGTGTACTTTTACTAACGTGGTTCTTCGCCGCTTGGTCAGTAAATGCACAAGAGATGAACAGTCCCCAAATTATTGAAGAGGCGATCCGACATCAGAATTTAGGGTTGGCATATCTCGAAGAATCACAGCCGACAAAGGCGGTCGAAGCGTTTACGGCACTTATTGAGTTGCTCCCGACTGAAGCAATCGGTTATGGGAATCTCGCTGTCGCACATTTACGACTACAACAAGCAGATGCCGCTGAGGAATGGGTTAAGCATGGGATCGCTGTTGCACCGATGGACAGCCAGTTACACTTCATCCTGTCCGAGGTTTATCAACTACAAGGACAGAGCGAATTCGCCCTGGAGGCATTGAAGGAAGCCGTACGGTTGGCACCCGATGATTTGGAGTTTCGTTATAAGCTGGTCCGCCACTATAGTGGACAACGCAACGATCCAGAAGCGCAGCAGGAAATGGTTCGACATCTGCAGGAACTCCATACCCGTTCACCAGTGAATGTCGTCGTGCTGCTGAAACTGACACAGGGACTTTTGGCGCAGGAGAAACTTGAAGATGTCGAAAATCTTTGTCAGGAATTGACGCTCCTTTTAGGTGATACTGACCCAGAAAAACTGAAATATCTAACAGAAGGAATAGCCGCGTTACAACAGGGCGACCTAAAGATCGCTACGCGAAACATGCGAATTTTCGAAAACGTGAATCGGGCAAGTCCACGCTATCAGCAAGGTATTGGCGAATTGGTCACCGATATTCTTGGGCATCCGATAGAGACCTTTAGCCCAGGATTTAAAGCTCGGGTTGTAGCCAAAGAGACCACACCGATTACAGTTGATTTTGTGGATGTTACCGAACAACTTGGACTTGGAGACGTGAGTACACCTTCGGAAGGCCCCACGACTGTATCTTTAATTGACTACGATAACGACGGGAATCTGGATTTATATTTGACATCGACTGGGGTACTCCTTCGGAATACAGGTGAGAGGTTTGTGTCTGTTCCACAGTTCCAAGAAACTTTAGATTCACACACTGTCGTATTTGCGGATCTCAATAAAGATGGGATACAGGATTTCCTACTCCAGACCCACGAGGAGATAAGATACCTACGAATGGATGCAGATGGAAATTGGGAAGCATCTTCATTCGTTCAAAATGAACAGACATCAGACGAAACCGGCGCACTTCTCCCCGTTGATTTTGACCACGACGGTGATCTGGATCTCTTTTCGGGTCGAGCCAATGCCACAATGTATCGGAATAACGGCATCGACAAGGATACAGGCAAATTAACGTTTACCGATGTTAGTAAGCAAACCTTTGTGACGACAGATGCGGATAATGTGCCTTTCGTCCAACGTACACCTGCTGAAGCAGTGTCCGCCGATTTTGATGACGACGGGGATATAGACATCTTCGTAACACATAAAGGAATCGGTTGCACCCTTTACGATAACCTCCGCCAAGGGAAACTCCGGGCGGTTTCCAACGAGACAGGGATTCCTCAGGATGTCCGTTATATAGCGACGGCTGCCGGTGATTATGACAATGATGGTGACATTGATCTCTTCTTGGCTACAGCAGTTCATATCCACCTCTATCGTAATAGAGGAGATGGGAGTTTTGTTGATGCGCCGAATTCAGAGGCAAGTGTCCGAGATTTGCCGCCTGCTCTATTGAGAAATTTGGATTACGAAAACGATGGGTTTGTTGATGTATGGGCTGCCGGACGAGAGGGTATGTTCCTGTTTCGGAACGATGGGACCGGGACTTTTATGGAACCGTATCCCTTAATAGAATCGGTCACACCGGCGGGTGATATGATGCTTCAGAGTGCTATTGCTGGTGCAGTCGGCGATTATGACAATGATGGCGATCTTGATCTCTTTTTTATCAATACTGACGGACAACTGCGCGCATTGCAAAACGAGGGTGGGAATCAAAACAACTGGATACAGGTGCGGTTGGAAGGTATCACTGCGGGAAACAACAAAGTTAATAGAGACGGCATCGGTTCAAAACTGGAAGTGAAGGTCGGGGATCTGTATCAGCTGCAATATGTAACGGGACAGGTATCCCATTTCGGATTGGGAGCTAATGATGCCGCAGATGTCGTTCGCGTCGTCTGGACAAACGGTGTTCCACAGAACATCGTGACACCGCAGGCGAAGCAACGTATTCTGGAAAAACAGGTCCTAAAAGGCTCCTGTCCATTTCTATATGTTTACGATGGCGAACACTATCAATTCGTCACGGATCTGCTCTGGCGGGCTCCGTTGGGACTCGTTACATCGATGGGATTCGTCGCGCCTGATGAGACAAAGGATTTTGTGAAAATATCGGGAACGCAAATACAACCGAAGTCCGGCAAGTATTCCATTCAGATTACGGAAGAATTGTGGGAAACTGCTTATTTTGATGAGGTTAAGCTAATTGCGGTCGATCACCCCGTAGGTACTGATATTTTCGTGAATGAACAGTATACACCGCCACCCTTTGCAGAGTTCAAAATCTATGGTGTCGCAGAGAAACGGTTCCCGAAAGTTGCTGTGGATCATCATGGCAAAGATGTGTCCGATGCGTTAAAGGCATTTGATTACCGCTACGCCGTTGAACACGCACCCGGTGCCTGCCAAGGCGTTGTTGAACCGCATGCCGTTGTTCTCGATCTCGGCGATATTCCAAACGATACACCGCTGACGCTCTTCCTCGGTGGGTGGATCTTCCCGACGGATACCAGTATCAATGTTGCTTTGTTCCAGAACCCAGCAATCAATCCTCGTTTTCCTTCGGTCGCTGTGAAAGATAAGACAGGAAAATGGAAAACTGTTATCAATATGATCGGACTCCCCGCGGGAAAAAATAAGACGATCACCGTTGACCTGACAGGTAAATTTCTGTCGGATGACCGACGCGTTCGGATTGAAACCGACATGCAGATTTACTGGGACACAGCGTTTTTCACTGTCGGCACACAGACAGTCCCAATGGAAGTGACGACATTGAACCCAGATCGCGCGGATTTACACTACCGTGGCTTTTCTGAGATGTACCGTCCGAACCCACATGCCCCACACCTGTTTGATTACCAAAAAGTTACAAAGGCTGCACAGTGGCGAGATTTGGCGGGATATTACACCCGTTACGGTGATGTCGCTCCGTTATTGCAGGAGACTGACGACATGTACGTTATCCTCAATGCGGGGGACGAGATTACAGTGGAATTTGAAGCATCACGCTTGCCAATATTAAAAGCAGGATGGGTGCGCGATTTTATTCTTTATAGCGATGGATGGGACAAGGACGGCGACATCAATACGCTCACATCACAAACGGTTGAACCCTTACCCTTTCACGGGATGTCCAGTTATCCGTATCCGGATACTGAACACTATCCCAATGATGAAGCGCATCGGCGGTATCGGCTTGAATATAATACACGTCGTGTCGAACACCGATTGCCCCCGTTAGACTTTGAGGTACCAAAATAGGATGACAGGCTCCACATTCGGCTTGGCTGGGTTCTAATCTCGCTCCTTAATTCGTCGCAAAGGGATGTACAAGCAGAGCGTTGTAAGGAACAAAATCCCTGCCAGCACTGCGTAAGGATAAGCCTCTTTTGCATAGAGCCAGCCACCGAGGAGGGGTCCGAGAATGCGTCCCAGACTTAAGAATGCATCCATGATACCGATAGCCGCACCTTGACCAATCCGGGTCTGTTTGGAAATCCACGATGCATTCGTTGGACGGATAAGTTGATTGCCAACGCCAGCAATAGTGAGATACACGGTGAGTGTTGCGAAGGAGTAAGCACTAAGCAAAAGTGCCATGCCTATCGCACTGAGGAGTAACCCGATAAGGATGATACGCCGTTCCCCCAAACTGTTTATTAATCTCCCGAGCAAACCGCCCTGTAGTGGCACGGCAATTGCACCCATAAACATGAACATCCACCCCATTTCTTTTTCTCCGTAGTTCCAACGGTCTTCAATGAACAGTGGGAACGTCATTTCCAATCCTGCAAAGCTGAAGGTTGAGAAAAATGCAACAAGGAAAAGGGGAGTGAGCGGTGATTTCAGGGTTGTCTGACGAAATATTTCGCGTGGAGAGATCCATTCGTGTCGGTCTCCAACCGTTTCATCAGCAGTGTCTTTCTGTAGGGACTCTGGCAGCATAATAAGTGCGAAGAGGAAGTTTAGGACGGACAAGCCGCCAGCAACAAAGAACGGCATATTGTGGCTACCCATGACACCACCGATCGCCGGTCCGAGGATGAAACCGAGTCCCATCGCAGCCCCCATTAACCCCATCCCTCTGCCGCGTTCCTCTGATGTGGTTATGTCTGCTACATAAGCCATTACACTCGGGAGTACAGCCGCTGAAGCGATACCTGCTGCGCCGCGAGCGATGAGAAGCCAAACGTAATCTTTTGCCAATCCGAAACCGACTAAGGCAGCGGCATTCCCAAGCAATCCAAGTAAAATTGCAGGTTTTCTGCCGTACTTGTCCGATAGCCTACCCCAGAGAGGCGCGAACAACAGTTGCATCCCGGAGTAAATAGACATTAATATAGCGATTTCTGTGGTAGTTGCCCCGGTATCTTTAGCGTAATAAGCGAGGTTCGGAATGATGATGCCAAAACCGAGCATCACGAAAAACAGGGTTAAGAACAGGAGGAGAAGTCTTGATTTTTCCATCTAATTGAACGCGAAAATCCGCGATGAAGAATACACACCTTTTCTACTCCACAGTTGCGGTCTGGGAGCGGATATATAAATATAATGATGATTATTATAGCAGGTATGGGACGAGTGTGTCAACTTAATAGCAAATAGTTCGATTCCTAATTTTACCGAATTGTTCGATGAGAAAGAGGTACATTTTGGCGAATTTGTTATGGAAATTTAAGCGTTTTTTTGATATACTATTTTGATACTAATAGATGATTTCATAGTTTATAATTCATTTGGCAATTAGACTTATTAAACATTGGAGGAGAGATGGCAGCCGAATTTGTTCATCTACACAATCATAGTGAATATAGCATGTTGGATGGCGCGTGCCGCATTGAGGATATGGTCAATTGGGCAGTCGAAAACAGCGCACCTGCTGTCGCACTTACCGATCACGGTAACATGTTCGGGGCTTGGGAATTATACAGCAAAGCAAAAAAGGCGGGAGTCAACCCAATTGTTGGGTGCGAAGTGTATGTTGCCCCCGGCAGCCGATTGACGCGCGGAAAGGAACAGGGCAGTCCCTACCACCTCACGCTGCTTGCAGAGGATGCTACCGGTTACCAGAATCTTCTAAAATTGGTGTCCCTTGGATACACAGAAGGGTTCTACAGTAGACCGCGCATCGATATGGAAAAACTGCGCGAACATCGTGACGGAATTATCGCGCTAACGGGGTGTATTCAAGGACAGGTGCCACAACTCCTCTGTTCAAATCGGCGAGAAGAAGGTATTCAAAACTTCAAAACGCTGATGGACATAATGGGAGCGCGCAATCTCTACGTTGAGGTGCAAAACCACTATATTGACAAAGAACTTGAAGCGTATCCAATAATGGTTCAACTGGCGAAAGAGTACAATCTCCCGCTCGTTGCCACAAACGATTGCCACTATCTTCGCAAATCCGACCACGAAATGCACGATGTGCTCCTGTGTATACAGACAAAAAAGACTGTCAACGAGCAGAACCGGCTGCGGTTCGATAACCATTTCTATTTTAAAAGTGTTGATGAAATGCGGGAGGTCCTCAAAGATTACCCGCCTGAAGCCATCAGTAACACGCTTGAGATTGCGAATCGGTGCAACCTTGAACTCGATTATGGCAAAAACCTGATGCCGGAATACGAGGTCCCCGAAGGTCACACAAATGATAGTTACCTCAAAGAGCTCTGCTACCAAGCCTTGCAAGAAAAATATGGCAGTGAACTCTCTGAGCCAATTCGGCAGAGACTGGATTACGAGTTGGATATTATTAGCAAAACCGACTACTCCGGTTATTTCCTCATCGTGTGGGATTACGTTAAATACGCTCACAAACAGGGGTATCCACTCTCTGCACGCGGTTCTGCCGCGAGTAGCCTCGTACTTTACGCGCTTGATGTGATTACTTTCAATCCGATGGATTACGACTGTCTTTTTGAACGGTTCTTAAACCTTGAGCGTATCAGCCCTCCCGATATTGATATTGACTTCGCCGATCGCGCTCGTGAGCATGTTATCGATTACCTCAGAAAAAAATATGGTGAGGATTCTGTGGGTAAAGTTGCTACCTTTGCGACATTGGGTGCCAAAGCCGCTATCAAGGATGTCGGTCGCGCACTTGAAGTGTCTCTCGAAGATGTTGAAAAGTTGACGGAACTTATTCCATCCACGCCTGGCATAACACTTGATGAGGTCTTGGAAAAGGTTCCCGACTTTCAGAAACTCGCTGACAGTCCTGAAAATAAAGAGTTGATGGATCTCAGTAGATCGGTTGAAGGCATGAAACGGCACGTCTCCTGTCATGCATCCGCGCTCGTTGTTTCAAACGGTCCGTTGACGAATTACGTCCCGCTCTTCAAGGATAAACACGACCAGGTTGCAGCTCAGTTTGAAGGTAAGACGGTTGAGGATGTAGGTATCGTTAAATTCGATTCTCTTGGCTTACGGAGTCTTACTGAGACATACGACTGCCTACAGATGATTAAGACGAACCACGGTAAAGAGATTAAATTAGAAGAGATACCTTTTGATGATGGAAAAACCTATTCTTTGCTCAGCAAAGGGTTGATTAACGGCTTATTCCAATTGGAAGCCTCCCCAGGCATGTATCGTGTTGTCACGCAACTCAAACCTGATAACTTTGAGCAGTTCTCTGCTATTCCGGCTCTCTATCGTCCAGGTCCGTTGGAAAGCGGTATGATGCAACAGTTCATTGATCGAAAGAATAAACTCAAGCCTGTAGAACATATCCACGAGTCGCTTAAGGATGCTCTCAAAAACACCTACGGTGTGTGTGTTTACCAAGAACAGGTGATGCAAATCGCTCGCGATATGGCAGGCTTTACCCTCGGTGAAGCAGACATACTCCGTTCCGCCATGGGAAAGAAGGACGAGGCACTGCTCAGAGCACAGCGTGAGAAATTTATTGACGGCGCGGCGGAAAACGGTATCGCCAAAAAAGAGGCGGAGAGGATATTTCGACTGCTCGAACCATTTGCACGCTACGCCTTCAACAAGTCACACACCGTTGCTTATTCGATGTTGGCGTACCGCATGGCGTATCTGAAAACACACTACCCACACGAATTCATGGCAGCAATGATGACTGGAGAAGCGGGTGATTCATCGAAGATTACCCGATATCGCACTGAGTGTAAAAAACTCGCTGAATTTCTGGAAGTAGAAATTAACCTAATCCCACCGGATGTTAACAGTAGTCGGCGAGAATTCACGGTGGATGGCAACGATATCTGTTTCGGACTTGTTGCTGTAAAAGGTGTCGGTGATGGTGCGATAGATGCAATCGTGGAAGCACGAGAACAAGGGGGTTCATTCAAATCGTTACAGGATTTCTGCGAACGCGCTGATATGAAACAGGTTAATAAGCGTGCTGTTGAAAGCTTGATTCTGAGCGGCGCGTTTGATTCACTTGATGGGCATCGCGCACAACATGTCGCCAGCTTAGAGAATATCATGAAAGCGGCACAAAACGCACAGGCAGAACGGGACCGCGGACAGATGAGTCTCTTTGGAGATGGTGAGGAAACACCAACGGCGCCCCTAACACGCGTCAGTGTTCACGAATATGAACCGTTGGAACGGCTTATGCGGGAAAAGGAACAACTCGGTTTCTATGTTTCCGGACACCCACTTGAAGAATATAGCGACATCATTGAAAACTACACGAGTGCAAGCACCCAAACTCTCGTTGAACACCGTATTGACTCTGAAGTTGATGTGGCGGGATTGATAACGGAGGTTAAAAATATCACTACCAAGAAAGGCGATCCTATGGCGGTGATTGGACTCGAGGATTTGGAAGGCGCGATAGAGGTTGTCATTTTTCCAGATGCATACAAAACTGCTGGAAACCTCGTTGAAGGTAGGGTTGTTTGGATTCGCGGGAAAGTCAATGTCAATCAGAATAGCAGGAGTCGAAGGTCTGAGAATGGCGATACTGAAAGGGAAGAGCGTCAGATACAGGCCGACCGGGTGATAGATATTGAATCTGTCAGTGAGCAACAGACATCTGCTCTTGAGGTGACGATTCCCGAATCTGATGTTGAAAATGTTGAGAAATTGGAAAGGCTTCAGAAAATTGCTCGTGCCAACAGGGGCGAATTGGACCTGATTCTACGTCTCATGAGCCCTCGTTACGGTGAAGTTATCGCGCGGTGTAATCAAAAGTATAATGTGGCAAATGATCCGCAGGTTATTGAACAGGTAGAGGGGTTATTTGGGGAAAATTGTGTCAAGCCGAGCAACCGCACGATACGCGGGAATAAAAGCAGCACCTCACACATGGATTTTGTGTAATTTCCAGTAGCCTTGCCCAAGAGCAAGTATTTAAAATACAAAATAGCGTAGGAGGATATTCACTTATTATGCAATACCGAACACTCGGTAAGACAGAACTCAGTGTATCAGAGATCGGATACGGTGGGGGTAGGGTCCGCCCAGAACACGATGAAACGTCGCTCGTTAATATGCTCCATTACGCTATGGATTCCGGGCTGAACTATCTCGATACCGCCCCCGATTATGGGGGTGGCTACAGCGAAACAATTATCGGTAAGGCGATCGCTGGACGGCGGGAATCGTGTATTGTCGCGACCAAGACGGAAGCCTATGACCCCGGTGGTGTCGCCTCAGATGTAGAAGGGAGCCTCCGACGCCTCGGTACCGATTATATTGATGTCCTGCAATTCCACGGTGGATGGTTCTACGCGGAAGATCTGGAACAGATTCTGGACGGTGGTGGGTTGGCAGCATATCTCAAACTGAAGGAGGAAGGGAAGGTTCGATTTATCGGATTTTCGGCAGATGGTCCCTCTGGAGGCACAGAGCAACTGATTGCTACTGGCGAGTTTGACATGATGCAGATCCACTACAACCTGATGTACCAGAGTACTTGTGATGCATTCGGCAGACGCGGTGTCATCCCTGATGCGGTTGCACAGGAGATGGGAATTGTACTGATGCGCTCTACCACCAGCAATGCGTTCCAGAATCTCATGAAGCACTGCTTCCCCAATGAGATGGCGAATGTTGATGTGGACAGTTTCCTGCTCAACTATTCTATCTCAAACCCACTGGTGAACGTTGCCCTGATGAGTCTACAAAGCACTAACGATGTAGATTGGACAAACGCCGTCTCCGACAATGTCGATGCAAGATTAGATCTGCAAGCGATTTATGGGAGGTAGGCAAACCTATGAGAGATATTAGAGAAATGTCGCCCGTTAAGTTCCATGGCTTTCTAAATACTCTTGTCAATGCGGAAATCTTCAAATCGCGTGAACGGCTTTCCGCATTGCTGGCAAATGACAATTCACGGGAGGCATTAGAAGCGGAATTTCTTGAATTTCACGGAGACTATGAAGATTTAGGATCTCAGCTTGAGTTTTATACTGAAAATCCGCTTAACGGATTGGACCCACATGCATCTTCCACCAAAAGGTTAAGGCGGCAGCGCGATTACATCCTCGCAAATCGGAAGACCACCCTTCAAGAGCGAATCTATAGGCGCATGGGCATCTACTTAGAAAGCGACCCAAAGCCTGAAAAAAAGATCGCTGAGTTGCCGCCAGACGAATACTCTCAACTGCTTCGCGATCTTCTGGCGCAAGAACTCTTTATTGTTCGTGAACGGCTTGCTGTATTATTAGCGGGGGACGCGTCATTTAAGAAATTAGATGTTGCATTTCGGGAATTTTTCGTCGCTTACGAACTTTTGGAACTTACCTTAGAAGATTATCACTACGATCCAGACGAGGGTTTGGAGATAAACTCGGAATTCGCTGAGGAATTAGAGCGGATAGACGCGTCCCTCAAAGCTGGAGATAGGACCTATTCACTGGAAGAAGTTTTCAAAGAGTTTGAGGGTGAATAGGTTGTATACACTGGAAATAAGCGCGGAGGCTATAGCGGATTTGCGAGGTTTAGACTCTGCAATCCGTGCCAGAGTCCATTGCCTCCTCTTTGCTCAACACCTCTATGAGTCGATACTCATACTTTCCCACATCTTGAATATCTCCACTATATTCATGAAGGCTGACTTTCAGCGTCCAGATGAACCCCGGTTCAAAGTCAAATCCCCGTATCCCGTCATAAAAAAAGAACCACCTTTGGCAGGGTCATTCAATTTTAAGATTTTTCATTTTATGAGATTAACTGCGAGTATAGGTTTTGCTGCGAAAAGTTGGAGTGCGTCGGTGATTTTTGTATGTCCAGTGAATCGTAAAACAGAGAGTGCGGTGTTTCGCATGGCTGCCATAACTTGAGGGATAACGCCGGTTCGGACGTTTGAAGCGTCCTCTCGAAAGACGGTATCTCGGATCCAATGAAGTTTATTCTCAATCGTCCAATGCTCTCTGCGGAGTTTGAGCAAGTCAGCGGCTGAGGCACGTTCGGATTGCCATCTCGCCTGCATTTCACATATTACTACTCAAGCGATCGAAGTGCTTTTTCTACAAGGGTTTTGATGTTCTCACTACCTGATTTTTCAGCGAGTGCCAACGCAGTCCGAAGATCTTGTTTTGCCCTGTGCGTGCGTTCTAGTGAGGCATTCACGCTTCCGCGATTATAGTATGCAAAAGCAAAATTAGGTTTTAATCGAATAGCAATATCATAGTCGGCAATAGCGGCATTAGGTTGCCCCAGTTTTTCTTTTACAAATCCGCGTCTGATATATGCCTGAGCAAAATTAGGTTTTAATCGGATAGCCATATCATAATCAGTTATAGCAGCAGAATATTGTTCGAGTTTATATTTCGCTCTTCCGCGATTATTATAGGCATCAGCATAATCAGAGTTTAGCAGTATAGCTATATTGTAATCAGCAATAGCAGCATCATATCGTCCAAGGTTGTGCTTCGCATTTCCACGGTTGTTGTATACATCAGCATAGTCAGGTTTTAATCGGATAGCCATATCATAATCAGCAATAGCAGCAGTATGTTGTCCGAGTTTATACTTCACGTTTCCACGGTTGTTGTAGGCATCGGCATGGTCAGGATTCAATTCTATAGCTATATCATAATCAGCAATAGCAGCAGTATGTTGTCCGAGTTTATATTTCACGTTTCCACGGTTGTTGTAGGCATCGGCATGGTCAGGTTTTAATCGGATAGCCGTATCATAATCAGCAATAGCAGCAGTATGTTGTCCGAGTTTATACTTCACGTTTCCACGGTTGTTGTAGGCATCGGCATGGTCAGGATTCAATTCTATAGCCATATCATAATCAGCAATAGCATTTTCATGGTTTCCTAATTCATATTTTTTTTCCCCCACCTAAGATAGACCTCGGCAAACCTAATCGGGTCTACATATGTAAAGGGTATTACTGCGCCTGATCGCCCGAGCAATACCTTAAGGGTGTTTACAGGAATTGCAAAATTAAGATTCTGTCCACCCACAAGTGTCATAAAAGAGACTCCGATAACCTTACCTTTGCTATTTAGTACGGGACCTCCACTGCTCCCCGGAGAAATCGGTGCTGTCATCTGGAGACGTTCTTTTGTGGATCTATCGCGGAGACTGCTGATAATACCGTTTGAGAACGTTCCTTCTAGGCCTTTCGGATTACCCGCAACGTACACTGCTTCACCAATACGAACGACATCGCTATCACCAAGCGGAAGGGGTTTAACACCGGATGCCATGACTTTTAGGATAACAAGGTCGTTCGTTTTATCAGTTGCCGTAACGCCTTCAATGATGTACGTTGTGGATTTGCCAACTAACTTTGCTGTGCCGCGCATTGCCCCCTTGATAACGTGATAGTTGGTAGCAATCTGGTTTTTCTGTATGAAAAATCCACTGCCAATTCCGAGTGTCGCACCATTGCTATCATACATCTCCAAGTATACCGTAGCGGCTAACGCTTTTTCGGCAATCTCTGGCACAGTCTGTGCGGGAATAGTGCTTACAGTGCAGAAGAGCAGCAGGATCACAAGCATAACCAAAGACAATTGCCATAATAAGTTGTTCTGATGTTTCATTCAAAGAATTCCTTTATGTCTTGCATTCTTCGATAATTGCCCAACCAAACTTGTTATCCTCGGCACGAATGTGGCTTGCCAGACTTTACTTTTGTGGAGCTTCTCAATAGACATTAACTCTATATTGAAGTTCTCCTCTTGGATGTTCTTGTAGATGTCAGTATGGCTACAGGCTCAAATGTCCTTACCATATTCAAAATTCATTGTGGTGTCAACATTGTAACAATGTCTTCGGGTAACTGAACATTATTTTTCTGCTCAAAATCTGCAATGCTTTCGTAAATCTTACGAAACTCGGCAATGATATCCACTTTCAGGATTCTGGCGACAGTCAGATTTAATTTAACTTCTTGCCAATTTTGTTTTTGCATCCAGGCAAAACCCAGACTGTAATACGCCTCGGCATTTTCAGGATCCAGTTTTATTGCCTGTTTATAGTCTTCCATAGCAAGATTAAAATCATCTCTCCCAAAATAAGCATCGCCGCGTATCACATAGGTATCAGCATCGTCAGGATTCAGTTTTACGGCTTTGTCAAAATCTGCGATAGCAAGACTGAAATCATCTTGCTCAAGATAAGTAACACCACGAATGATATAGGTATCGGCATCATCAGGATTCAGTTTTACGGCTTTGTCAAAATCTGCGATAGCAAGACTGAAATCATCTTGCTCAAGATAAGTAACACCACGATAAATATAGGCATCAGCATCACTATGATTTAATTCTATTGCCTTCTGATAGTCATCCATGGCAAGGTCAAAATCGCCTTTCCTAAAGTAAGCATCGCCGCGAATAATATAGGCATCGGTATTTTCAGGATCCAGCTCTATCATTTTGCTAAAGTCTGTGAGCGCGCAACTAAAATTGCCGTGTTCAAAATAAGCAACACCGCGGTGAATCAGAGCATCAGGAAGATCTGGTTTCAGTCTCAAAGCTCTTGAATAATGCACAACAGCTTTCTCATACGCTGCCTGTTTTTCTTCAGAGGTCTCCATCTCATCCGCTCTTAACTGGGAAGTTAATCCTCTATGGAATTCCAAGTAAGCATTTTCATGGAAGGCCTGATTTGTAATAAAACCATGGAGGTCGTTATAAATCGTTTCGGTAGAGATACCGTGGTACTTTCGTAGGTGATCTAGTAGGGGCTGTTTGAGACGTGCCGGAATTGTGATTATTTCTACATCGTCAGGACTAAGAAAACCATCTGGAGGTCGAACAAATACGCTCTTCTGTGCGATAACTCGATTTTGAGGATTACGAGGACGCAAAATCATGTCCTTTCGATCCTCGCTTTTTCTAAAGAGAATCAATCTGCCATCTTCCTTGAGAGAGTCTGAGCGGTCGCAAGCAAAAAAGATGGCAATGAGATGATCTGTGGTAAAGTCTATCAGATTAGTTTTACCACCATAGTGTTGGAGTTGTGTTAGGATTTCAACAGGATCGTCTGTCTCGTGGCTATATTCTTCAGCCTCCGCCAGAATTTCCTCCTGAACGACTTCTATGTTAAACTCATCCGCTTCAATTCGAGCATATTGACGGTAAAGGCTTGAAGAGATTTTTCCATAATATGGAAATTCATCGTGACGCTCAGGTTCGCCACGGTAAATGTAATCCCCGGAGGCAGATTTTTCCTCTATCTTACGGATGATATCCCTAACGTCGGATCGGTGATCAGCTGGAGGGTTGGATCGGTCAGGCATGTTTCTTCGCTTTGCTTTATAATGCCTCTTTCTGAAGAAGCAAGTCAATCAGCCGAATTTGGCAGCCTAATAAATTTTGAGTTGTCCTCGTTGTTGCTGACAGATTTTATAGAAAGTGACAGGTTTTTGAATGCAAGAATCGTGAAATAGTCGATGCAAACAGTGCACGCGGAGATTATTTTGAAACTCCGCGTGCACTGCTACAATGTCATAAACATCATATTGTATCTGCTAAGAGAGAGAAGCACGACGGGAAGCTGCGTATTTAGCTGTCCCCTTTCGCTTAATCGTCTCAACTACAGTGGTACTTTTGCGCCGTTTGGCTGCTTTTATAGGTATGAATCGCCCTGTTTTAGCGTCGCGACCAACTTGAGTAGTTACAGCTCTTTTACGTGCCATTTAGATTTGCCTCCTTTAGAAAAGAAACCGACTACATTGCCAGAAGTGAATGATCGTATGGCTCATGAAGAACTAGATCTCTTTATGATTAAATTATAATATATTTGGTGAACACGTGTCAACCATTTTTCACAGACAAGAAATTCCGAATGACGTAATCCAGAATCCCACCGTGTTTGTAGTATTCCACCTCTACAGGAGAGTCAATCCTGATTAACAATTCTGTCGTCTGTGTCTCACCGTTTGCGCGGACGATGTTCATCGTCGCCATCTGTCCGGGTTGAAGGTCTTCAGCAAAACCTGTAATGCTGATAATCTCACTTCCGTCGAGGTTGAGCGTTTGGACGTTCTCACCCGACTGGAACTGTAAGGGCAAGACTCCCATCCCAATGAGGTTACTACGGTGAATACGCTCGAAACTCTCTACAACGACAGCCTTGACTCCCAAAAGTTTGGGTCCCTTCGCCGCCCAATCGCGAGAACTTCCCATACCATAGTCCTGTCCAGCGAAAATGACGGTTGGAACTTCATTGGCACTATACTGGAGTGCCGCTTCGTAGATAGTCGTTTGTGTGCCATTGGGATACTGAAGCGTATATCCGCCCTCAACATCGGGGGTCATCAAGTTGCGGACACGTCGATTCGCAAACGTGCCGCGGCTCATCACACGGTCGTTCCCGCGTCTGGATCCGTAGGTATTGAAATCTCGTGTTTCAACCCCATGTTCTTGGAGGTATTCCCCTGTCGGACTCGCCGCTGCGATCGCACCCGCTGGGGATATATGGTCGGTGGTGACAGAGTCTCCGAAGATACCGAGAATACGGGCATCCACAATATCTGAAATTGGAGCAGGTTCGCGTGCAAACCCTTCAAAGAATGGGGGATGCTGGACATAGGTGCTTCTCTCGTTCCACGGATACAGGACTCCCGTCGCGCCTGAGAGTTCTTCCCATTCCGGTGCTTGATTACCGATCGATTCATACATCTCTCGGAACGTCCGCCGATCAACTGCGGCAGCGATCATCTCGGCAATCTCTTGTCGGGTGGGCCAGATGTCCTTCAGGTAGACAGCTTCTCCTGCCTCGTTGTGTCCAAGCGGTTCAGTCGTGAAATCAATGTCAATCCGCCCGGCAACTCCGAATGCGACGACGAGTGGCGGGGACATAAGGAAATTGGCTTTTATCTCTGGATGCACACGCGCTTCAAAATTCCTGTTGCCACTTAGAACGCTTGCGGTAACAAGGTTTTCTGTGTCGATTGCCTCTTGAACCACGTCGTTAAGCGGTCCGCTATTGCCGATACAGGTCGTACATCCATAACCTACGACGTTATAGCCGAGTTCTTCTAAATAGGGCAGTAGACCGGTATTCTGTAGGTATTCGGTGACGACCCGCGAACCGGGGGCTAAACTGGTCTTAACGTAATCGGGAACACGTAGCCCTTTTTCCACAGCCTTTTTAGCGAGCAACCCCGCGCCGATCATCACCGAAGGATTACTTGTGTTTGTGCAGCTGGTAATTGCCGAGATGACAACCGATCCGTGTGTTATGCGGTCGCTATCGTCCACGTCCTCTGCCACACCGAATCCATCCTCTGCTACAGGACGTGTGAGGAGTTCAGTAAAGGTATTTTTGACATCCGACAAAGCGATCCGATCTTGTGGGCGTTTTGGACCGGCGATACTCGGTTCAATGTCAGCAAGATCGATTTCAAGAACATCGGAGTACGTAACATCTCCGAGGCGTGGGATACCAAAGATGCCTTGGGCTTTAAGATAAGCTTCTACCGTGTCAACGTGCGTTTCGTCGCGCCCAGTGAGACGAAGGTATCGCATCGTCTCCGCATCGGGCGGGAAGAACCCTATAGTCGCACCGTATTCTGGACACATATTAGAAAGCGTCGCCCGATCTGGTAGAGAGAGTGCCTCTACACCTGCTCCAAAGAATTCCACAAATTTGTCAACGACCGCGGCGGCTCTGAGACGTTGCGTCACAGTCAATACCAAGTCTGTTGCGGTTACACCTTCACGAAGTTCGCCTTTCAAGTGAACGCCGAGTACTTCGGGGGTCAAAATATAAACGGGTTGTCCTAACATCGCGGCTTCCGCTTCTATGCCGCCGACACCCCATCCGACGATACCCAAGCCGTTAATCATTGTGGTATGCGAGTCGGTACCGACAACGGTATCCGGATAGGCGAAAGAATCTTCTGTCATGACCACTTTGGCGAGATATTCCAGATTCACCTGATGTACAATGCCGATAGAGGGTGGGATGATATTGAATTTTTCAAACGCCTGTTGTCCCCATTTGAGGAACTCATAACGTTCTTTATTACGTTCAAATTCCCGTTCGGTGTTAAATTGAAATGCGTTCTCTGAACCGTAAGCGTCAACTTGGATGGAATGATCGATGACTAAATCAACAGGGACGAGTGGCTCTATCATGCCAGCATCACCGCCAAGTTCTGCAACAGCGGAACGCATCGCAGCAATATCAACAACGAGGGGAACGCCTGTGAAATCTTGTGCGACCACGCGTGCCGGTTTGAACGGAATCTCCAAGGCTTTCGGAGAGTGCGCGTCCCAATTTGCCAAATTTACAATATCATCTTCTGTAATTTGGTGTCCGTCGTAATTTCGCAGTAATGATTCAAGTAAAATGCGGAGACTGACGGGCAATGTGGTTGTTGATCCGATGCCGGCTTCTTCTAAAGCAGGAAGCGAATAATAGGTACACGCAAACCCATCGCTTTCAAGGGTTCGGTGTGTATTAAATAAATTGTGAGCAGGTTGGGGCATCTGCTAACTCCTTTGTGTTATATACTGTTTCTTGTTATTTTACCACAAGTCGATGCTATATTTCAATTGTTCTGGAGGCGGCTCTTGGGCATGGGTGAGAGACCGTCATACGTTTGTTATCTTTTTTCTTGAAGTTTCATAATTTCATCGAGTTGCTGACGGGCATGAACAACAATAACGTTTTCAGGATAGTCGGTAATGAGCGTGGTATAGGTAGCCGCGGCGTTGGCGAAATCGGCTTTTTGTCGATAAATTTCAGCAATGTTTACGAGCGCCTTCGGGATACTAAGGCTTTCTCGCTCAACTACCTGTTGGTATGCGTTGATTGCCTCAGTATCTTTAGCTTCTTCGCGGTAGATATCGCCGATGAGGAGCCACACCGCATCAATAATAGTGGCTTGCGGATAGGTCTCAAGGCTCCGTTCGCACTGTTGTAGTGCTTCCGCCGTCTGTCCGCTTAGATAGAGTTGCACAGCAGTGGCATAATCCGTGAGCGGAATTTTGAGGTAATCGGAGTGATTCTGGATAAGGACAATCCGCTCAAGAGCATCGTTTGTGAGCTGATCGGATTTTGAGATTCGGATAACCTCATTGTATTCTTTGGCCGCTTGCTCGAAATCGGCAGAAAAGAAATAGGAATCGCCAGTCAGTTTGCGGGCAACGGCACGAAAACGGTTAGGACGGTTGGCGATCGGTTCGAGGACTTCTCTCGCAAGTGTATAGCGTTTCAGTAGGATATGACATTCTGCCAGTCCCAATTGCGCTTCTACCAATTGGGTAGTGAGCAGACGTTGTGTGAGCAGGAATTGAAAAGTTTTCTGGGCGATTTTCGGGGCATGGATACCGTGCAGTTGCATCTGTCCGAGTAAAAGTCTGTTTTTGATAGAAGCCTCACGCGTGCTAACCAGTTCTTCTAAGAGAACGATGGCATCGTTCCATTGCTCCGTTCTTTGGTAGAGTCCTGCGAGTTTGGAACGGGCGTTTCTTATGCGTGTGCTGTCTGTAGAACCTGTTATCAATGCCTTATAGAAATCTACGGCTTGTGGGTTTTCGTTGCGTTCTAACATTCGTGCGTATGTCTCTAACGTCATATCAGTGTGAGTCGGATAGATTTGATGGAGTTGAGTAAACGCTGCGAGTGCTTGCGATGCTTTTCCGGCATAGAAATACAGTTCTCCCAAGGTCATGACGACGTTGGAATTCCGTGGATTTTGTGCCCTTCGTTTCTCAAGTTGAGCGATGAGTTTATCATGGATTGGTTTATAGTGATCGCCTTCGTAAATTTCAAGCATCGCATTCCAGATAGTTTCGCGTTGATTCCCCGTGAGTCCGACCTTTTGCAAAGCATCAATATAGACCTTGGCGGCTTGTTCAATTTGTCCTTGAATTTTGTACGCTGCTGCCAATTGTGTGTAAAGGTAACTATCTTTTGGACTTAAGCGAATAGCTTGCTGATATACGGCGATTGCTTCCGGATACATCTTATGGGAGAGATAGATTGCACCGAGTTGTTTCTGCTGGTCAACTTGATTTGCCTCATCTGCGGTTACTTTTTCCCATTCGGCTACGGCTTGCGCGGTGTTACCTGTTTCGGCATAAAGCGTGCCCAATTTCCTGCGGAGATTCGTATTGTTAGGGTCTTGTTCAATCGCCTTACGGTAGAGTTCAAGTGCCTTCGGATAGGCGTTTTGGTGTTGATAGAGTTCCGCTAATTGTTCCAACAGCGTAATATCGTCGGGATAGTGTCGCATCCGCTCTTGAATCAGTTTTTCAGCTTCTGTGTAGCGTTGATTGGTCATATAAAGCTGAGTTAGACTATTAAACGCGCTCACGCGATACGGTGAAGTCGGAAATGTCTCAAGAAAATACTTGTAGCTTTCCATTGCTTCCTCGGATTTACCGTCTGTTTGCTGGTATTTTCCAAGGAGATAGGCGGCTGTCGCGGCGGAAGTTGTGTTGGGGTGTTGCTTGAGAATTTGCTTGCATTGCCTGATTGCTTCTTTGAACTGATAGCGTTGCCAGTAGAGGTTTCCCAACCGATGAACAGCCTGCGTCGCATAAGAACCGTTCGGATTTTCGTCAACAATTTCTTTGAAGACTCGATGTGCCGCCGGATCCTCACCAACCTTGGCGTAACTTTGTCCTAACATCAACCGAATCGAGTCCTTTTGACTTTGACGAAGGGGCGTATAAGTACCATCAAGCCCAAGAACACCATTTTCAATCAATTCTTCGTACGCTTTAATTGCTTCTGCGTATCGTCGTTCGTGGTAATGGTCATGCGCGGTTTCTACGGGGTCTGACACCGGATTCACGCTTGGAGTGGTCGGGAGAACTTCGACTTGAGCGAAGGTCTGTAAACTATCCCCAAGTGTCATAAGAGAGAATAAGAATAGGATAGCAAGAAAGATGATTCGGTGTTGCATTGTGGTTTCCATTTTTTATTGGGGGTCATATCTCGATCCGCAAGATCTTGTGCCTTGCCCATTCTTATCGAGATAGACACGTGTTAACTATCTCCTCAAGTGTTCGCGTTTCCATCTCTAATTTGAGTCTATCAACTTTTTCACCACCGAGTTCCACCTCTAATGTCTTGATAGCGTTATTCACTGCATTTACATAAAATGGAGTTGTCGCGTCTGTTTCCGCGTAGATTGACGCGACCTTAAAAAAGAGACACAAACTCTCTTCAAATTCGCCTTCCGCGTGCGCTAACTGTCCGAATTGATAGAGCGAGTCTGCGATCTCATGGGGGGTTCCGTTCTCTTTGCGGTACTCCAGACTTGCTGTATAGTAGTCCCTCGCTTCCTCGTGTTTACCGTGACGAAGTGCTACCTTCCCAAGGCTGTCCAGTAGATAAGGAAACCCCACGTTGGAAGTAGAGAGGCCACGGGTGAGACGTAGACTTTCTGTATAGTAGCGTTGTGCTTCCTCTCGTAGACCTTGCTGGTTCGCGGTTTTCCCGAGATTATTGAGAGCGTAGGCGATACTCAGTTTATTTCCAAGTTCGCGAGCGAGGCGAAGGCTTTCGGTATAATGCAGTTTCGCTGCTTCAAAATGGCGACAATTATACGCCGTGAGTCCCAGATTGTTTAGTACAGTAACGGTATGCCATTTGTTGCCTAATACCTTCGCTATTTCTAAAGCTTCAGTAAAGTGTGTATCCGCCTCTTTAAGTTTTTTTTCATACCTTGCGATGATGCCAAGACAATTTAACGCCTTGACGATATCGAGTTGCTGCCCTATCGTTCTGAAAACTTGTAGAGCACTTTCGCATAATTGCCGAGCAGTTTCACATTCCTGTTGTTCATTATAGAGTGTTGCGAGAGCCACTCGAAGTCTTGCTATTGTCAGCTGGACCGACGCTTCGTTCGTTTCAGACGTGTCCTCTGATCCTTGATGTTCGCTGAGTCGTTGGTGCAATTCGGCCTCTGCTTGTTCCAGCCATCCCAATCCTTCAGTCCATAACCCGTGTATATAGAAAAATTTCGAGAGTGCGACAGCAAGTTGTCCGAACAGGAGCCATTCATTATTCTCCTGCGCAAACCCAAAAACAGCACGAAAGTTATCGAGCTCAATCGCCATATCTGAGAGTGCATCGCTCTGTTCAGGACCCTCTAACTTTCTATCCTGTTCTTGTGCTAACGTGAGGTAATAGTGTGCATGCGCCTCTCTGAATCCAGGAGGCTGTTGCTTCTCCCGGAGATACAGTTGTACCGGAACAGGGAGTCGGTAACGGGTTTGCGTCAGATATTCTTCAGTGATGAGTAACGATTTATCGTGTAAATTAAAGATGAGGTCGATTGTTTCTGTATAGGGAGAATCCTGTTCTTCATGAATACAAGCTGAGCTACAGATAGTTTCTGCGGCTTCCAAGAAGAATCCACCTGAAAAAAGCGAGAGTTGACAAAGCAGGAGTTGTTCCTCTATCTCTAAAAGATCGTAGGACCAGTCAATCACCGCATTAAGGGTCTGATGTCTCGCTGGCACGTCTCGATTGTTTGTCGAAAGAAGTGTAGATGATTTACTTGATGGTGAGTTGTCAAGTAGGACCTTTAAGCGAGCGAGAATGTTTTGTGGGGTCATAGCTCGGACGCGCGCTGCGGTAAGTTCAATCGCGAGGGAGAGCCCGTCAACTATACGGCAAATCGCGCCGATAGTTTCGGCATTGTCGGTCGTTAATTGAAAGTCGGGGGCGACTGCTTCTGCTCGCGCTAAAAAGAGTTTGACGCTTTCAAACTCGTGAAGCGTTTCGGAGTTCACATCTTCAGATGGAGTGGATAGCGGGGGTACCACGAACCGCTGCTCACCTGCGATTTTTAGGGGTTCTCGCGATGTGGTTAGGCAACGTAACGTGGGGCATCTGAGCAACAGTGTATTGACATCTTCGGACGCTTCCATTAAGTGCTCAAAATTGTCCAGCACCAACAGAAGTGTTTTTCCTAAAAGATATGAAACGACCTGTTCTATGACATCTTGTGCCGATTCTGATGGAAGATCGAGAGCCTTTGCGATTTCCGTAATGACATGGGCAGGCTGTCTCAAATCAGCTAACGCAATGAACCATACACCATCAGGATAAGTGTCCAGGAGTTCTGTCGCAACCTGTAGACTGAGACGCGTTTTACCGATACCGCCAGGTCCAGTCAGTGTTACCAGTCGTGTCTGTCCATCGGTGAAATACTCCACAATACGGCGGACTTCGACTTCTCTACCGATAAAACTGTTCATAGGTGCTGGTAGGTTATTAGGCAAATTGTTGAGGGTTTTTAGAGGCGGGAACTCGGTTTGTAGTTCAGGGATAGGGTGAGAGTCTGCGGGTGTCCGATCCGGCAGTGTGTCTCCCCGTGCCGACTTGCTGAAGGCTTCTTGCCACCGTTCTTCACCAGTGATTTTTAAAATAGAAGCCCGCGGTGCAAGCAATTGGAAAATCGCTTCAGGATGTTGAATGTTTTTCAGTCGATGTTCGCCAAGTGCAATAAAACTCCCCGGTGGAAATTGCGTTTTAACGAGTGCATGTGTCACAGCGGAGAGCAGGATCTGACCACCGTGTCCGGCATCTGTAATTCGTTTCGCAAGATTCGCGGGCATGCCGTGATATTTGTCATCTAATAGGATCATATCACCGGTGTGAATACCGATCCGGACGCGTAACGGCTCGATGTTTTCATGCCACTGATATGCCTTGAGTACTAACTGTATCTCAAGCGCGCACATAACGGCGGCACTTGCCGTAGGAAAAACAAAGAAAAAGGCATCACCTTCATTGCTTATCTCTGTGCCACCCCACACCGAATGCGCTGCCCGCAAAATCGTGTTGTGGGCATTGATAACCTCTGCCATAATCTCATTACCATGCGCTTCCCAAAGTAGTGTTGAACCTTCGATATCAGTAAACATCAAGGTAAGAGTGCCGACTGACGAATGTGGCTGTGGATTGTGTGTTGACACAGAATTATCCTTCTTCAAATCCATTGTTCCAGATTTCCGAAAAACTCAGAGAATTAGAGCATCGCCAAATTTGTGAGCAGTGCCATACCGTAAATCATACAATTTTCATCAATGTCGAACTGGGGGTGGTGACACATATTCACAATGCCTTTCTCTTCATTACCTGCGCCTACCATCACGAAACACGCTGGAATTTCTTGTGAATAGTATCCGAAATCTTCACCCCCAAGTATCGGAGACATTGGGACTATAAGTTTGTCCTCGCTAACCAATCCCCCTGCCGTGGATACGACTGTGTTGACACACGGTTCGTGGTTGTAAGTTACCGGGTACCCTTCTCGGTAGTCGAATGTATAGGTTGCGTCGTGTGAAGCTGCTAATCCCGCGAGGAGACTCTGTACTTGTCCTCGGATTCGTGTCTGTACTGCTTTTTGGAGTGTGCGTACTGTCCCACCTATCAGGACTTTGGGCGGAATGACGTTAAGCGCGGCACCCGTAAGCCCGTTTTGCAAGTTCGCATCTCCACCGTGGAGTTGTGTGACGCTGATGACCGCCGAGTCGAGTGGGTTCACATTTCTGGCAATGATAGACTGGAGAGCTGTCACAAATTGCGCACCAATAACAATTGGATCGACAGTGAGGTGCGGAAACGCCGCATGTCCACCTCTGCCGGTGAGTGTAATTTGAAAAGTATCCGATTGTGCCAACATCGGACCAGGACACGTAGCGTATTCTCCGACAGCATAAAGCGGAAAGACATGTATCCCATAAATTTCATCGACATCTTCTAACGCACCGTCTGCGATCATCGCTGGTGCTCCGCCGGGTAATGCCTCTTCGCTGGGTTGAAAAATAAATCTGATGTGTGTTTTGAGGCTGCTTCGGAATTCTGAAAGAATTCGGGCTGTACCGATAAGCATCGCCGTGTGGGCGTCGTGTCCACAGAGGTGTGCTTTTCCATCAACCTTAGATTTGTAAGGAACATCGGTGAGTTCTTGAATCGGGAGCGCGTCCATATCTGCACGTAAGGCTATCCGTTTTGTTGCTCCCGGTACTTCTAAATCTCCGACGACCCCTGTCCTACCGATACCCGTCTTGACGGGGATTTCGAGTGCTTGCAGGGCATCTGCAGCGATACCTGCTGTCCGATGGACATCAAACCCCAATTCAGGATACTGATGAATGTCGCGTCGGATGGTAACGATGTCACTGAAATGGCGGTGGCACTGTTCAAAAATTTGCTCTTTCATAATTTTAATTTACCTTGCGGGTGAATAACATGGATTTAGACTTGAAATGCCTTTCTTAAAAGTCGCTTTCCACTTCGTTCCAAGTTGGGTATTTGAAAAGTGTAAGTTAGAACGTCAATGTCCGACGCAGGATACTTTGATGTCCCTGTTCATTCTCAAGTCGGTAGATGATGGTATAAATCCCCGGCATAGTCTGAAAAGCGTCACGATCCAGTATCGGTCTCAATTCTACCCCTGTCGAACCGTCATCTGGGATATTTTTTTTCTCAGTGAATGGACCGTAACACCGTTCTCCTAAAGGGTTAAGGACTTTCCATGTCAAGGTAAGTTGTTTAGGACGCGGTGGATTGTTGATATAGACGGTAATTATATCGTCCATCTGCCCATTTTCAAGATTGAGTGTGCCTAATTTGGAGAACAGTTTCACTGTCAAGGTTAGCGGCGGCACATATTCGAGATAGCCTCTACCCGGAATAGCGCGCCATGTGCCACCTGTTGCGAGCGCGATCTGTCGGATTGGTAGATAATCAATTCCGATGACATCAACGCGTACTTGTGCGTTTTGCAGGGTTTCAATAACCTGATCTAAACTGTAAGCAGATTTTCCATCGTAGTCGGCATCGTGAAAAGCACCGTCACTTGCGAGAACAATGAATCGTTGCGCGCCTTTTCGGAATTTGGTCTCTGTTACCGCTGTCATGAGTCCGTCTAAACCGGCTTCTGCGATGTCACCACCGCCGTCAACACCTATTTTAAAAAGCCAGTTCTTGAAGGTTCCAAGATCGTCAGTGCGCCCATATTTTCTTGTTTCATCTGTGAAAGTCACCAACCCAAAAGTGGTATCACGTCCTTCCCGCTCGAATGCTTCAAATAGAAAATCGACATAAGCACGAATCCCGCGGATGTTATCGGACATACTTGCTGTTTCATCGAGAACAAAAACAACGTCAACTTTTTTCGTTGTGCTTGCTTCCGCAAGGGTTCGGGCAATGTCTTTCATCATGTAGACGAAGGCACCTCCTACATTGGCACCTCCAGAAGACCCTCCGCCACCCCAAGAATTGCCCATGCCGGTAGCTCGGAGTGCGTCCCCGCGTTCACTGCCGTAGTGAATCTTCGGCGCATCAACAGTTGGCGAGGTGCCATCTAATAAGGTTTCATCGGCATCTAAAGAAACTGGAGTGGTTTCCCCTTGCGGTGCAACGTAGTCTGTTTCGGGTGTGGTGGGTAAAGACACCGTTGGCTGATCGAGTGATTTCACTGCTAATCGGCTTTTAAATGCGTAGTCAGTTGGTTTCCCCATGACAGGACTCAATTGTGATAATCCATCTCCGATCTGTCGCGCTTGAGTTGCGTTTTCTTCCCTGCGTGTTTCGGGCTTTGATACTTCTGATTCGTCTTGAGTTCCCAATTGCCATGCTGTGCTCAAACCTGCTTTCGGTTTCGGTGGTGGTTTGGGTTTCTCTTTTTCCACTACGACAGGTGCGGCAGGTTCAACAAAGGGTAGTTGTTTAATCGGGAGTGGGGGTCGTTCAACGTGGGTTATCGCAACTTCTATCTCGTCATAGAACGGTAGCACAGGAACTTCTTGGGGAGCCACCCACCACATTACGAATAACAGTATGACGTGGATGATGAGTGAGTATATGAAATATGGAGAGGTAGTCTTTCGTTTTAACATCTATGCCCACCAATTACTTGTAGAAGAACTACAAATGAAATTCAACCACATCCCCATCGTAAATGACATCATTGCGACTGACAGATTGTCCATCGTGCCATTGGGGTCCCCATATCCGTGCGAACCTGAATTCGGCAAAATCTTTGTGTAACTCCATAGCCGCGTCAAGCACGGTTGAGCCTATAGGGAGAACGATGGGATCATCGCGTTCTGTGGCTTTGCCGGGTGCCTTGGGATAAATGCGCAAAATATCTAATTCCGTATAGATTGCCTGAGATAAAGTCTCTTTACCGGCACCGGTCTCGGCAGAAATCGGATAAATCTGAAACGTTTCGTCGTAGAATTCTTTAAGAATTTCCAATCGCTCTTCTGCGCCTGCGGCATCAAGTTGATTGGCGACAACGAGATGTCCATTTTCAGGCGTGTCGCAATCTGCCTCTTTAAGAAACGCTACCACCATATCAAGATCGTCCAATAAATTATCGCTCGCAAGGCTCACAATCGGCAGGACAAGGTCAGCGTTGCGGGTGAGCGTCAGGACTGTTGATGAAATGAAGTCCAGCAGAATAGAAGGCGTATCAATGAGTTGGAATTGGATGTTTTCATAACGTAGCATTCCGACGGTTGGCAGAGTCGTCGTATAAGGAGTTGGCGAGACCTCTATTTTGGCGTTCGTAAAACTTGATAGAATTTGTGATTTGCCGCCATTCGGTGGTCCTATGAGGACGATCTGCCCGGCTCCCTGCTTTGGAATGTGCTCGCTGTAGCTTCTTTTACTGGCACCCTTGCCCCCTTTTTCTGTCGGACCTCTCTTGTGTCTGGCGATGCGACGACGGATATCAGAGACTACCTTTTCTGAGCCTTTGTGTTTCGGAATGATCCGTAACATCTCCTCTAACAGGCTCAGTCGCTCTTCATCTGTCTTGGCGGCTTCGTGCTGGTGCTTGAGTTTATAGTAGGTCGGGGGTAGATTTGCTGGCATTTTTGTCCACTTCCATCGTCATATATACAGGTTCAACAGAGGTCGATTCCGGAGGAATGAACGCTTTATTTACAATCACGGTAGAATCTGCTATAATGTGAAGCAATTCTTAAATAGGATATACAATTTTCGTTCTTATGTCAAGGCAATTAAGACGAAGCCTACACGCTACTCTAAAGACACACATAATTTTCCTCCTTGTTGTATCTATCTCCTTTCCTATTATGGCGGAAGAGGGCAATCAGTCCTTAAGTCGTGGCGATGAACTCCTCACGTTAGTGCAATCCGATGCTCTTGAAGCACAGGTCATAGGGTTGCAGGAGAACTTTGCATCCGGATATAACTTGCGACCCCACCGCACACGCAGCGCACATCATCGCGAGGCAACGGATGACATTGTGCACTACATTATGCGTGAGTTTAGCCGTTCTCCACGTTTGAAAGTCAGTGAGCAGGTATTTGGGGGCATCAGAAACGTAACGGCTGTCCTACCAGCGCGCTCCACTTCGTCCAGCAAGCGTGTCTTTATCATCTGCGCGCATTATGACACGCAGGCTGTGCGTGAACCGAATTGGAATCCATTAACCTCCACTGCACCGGGCGCAAATGATAACGGGACAGGTGTCGCGGTGATGCTGGAAATTGCTTACCTGATAAGTCGCTATGAATATGAACACGAGATACGGTTTATCGCGTTCGGGGGTGAGGAACTCGGTTCCCTTGGGAGTCGTCACTATGTTCGGGAGGCTTCTTCTATAGGTATGAGTGGTGAAACTGACCCTGTTCCCGAAAAGATCGTTGGTGTTTTTAATCTGGACATGTTGGGTTTCAATTGGAGAACCGACCTTGTTGAAATTGTTACCAACAACGATTCCGCGTGGATAAGCCGTGCTCTCATAATCGCGAACACATGGTATGACATCGGTTTGAAGATTCGGCGCACCCAAGATGAATTCGTTGATATTTCCTCACACAAATCGTTTTGGGATGGCGGTTTTGATGCCGTCACTCTAACTGAGAGTTCTACACCGTGGCGGGATTCTCAAAACTACGATGCTAATCCTTTCTATCAGACATCTAACGATACCGTGGATAAAGTTAATTTCGGTTTGGTGAGAAAAGTAACGCAACTGGTACTCGTTACGGTGGACGGTCTGCTCACGTCTATGTTTCATCCAACGCGAGAGATTCCACAAGTAACATTGGAAGTTCCATCGACCACCAAAGAGGCTAAATTGGAAATTAAGGGGACGTTTCGTTCAGGTTTTCCAATTGATATCATTGTCTATCCGAGTCAGACGCTGGCGGTTTTGGATCGAGAGACGCAAACCTATACTGCAACAGTGCCATTACATCCGGGGGAGAACACTCTCCGCGTGACGGCGCGATACCCGCTTGGTGCTGTCTCAGCCGCGAAGTCCGTTGTTTTAACGCAAGCGTTTGCTTGGGAAGACGTGGTTGTGTTTCCGAACCCAGCACGTTCAGATGGTTTGACTGAATTTCGAATTGCTGCAAATGTAGATATAACAGACCTGCAGGTGCATATCTATGATTCCGGCGGTAACCTGATAAAGCGGATTGAAGGGGTCGCTGACAGATTGGATCAACGTATCTGGCGGACATGGTGGAATCAGCAAACCTCCTACGGGTTGGCGGTATCTCCAGGTGTTTATGTCTGCCGTATCTCGGTTATTTCAAAGGGAGAGACGTATACTTATCTGGTAAAATTGGCGATTTTTCGGTAGTGAGAACATTTTGACAAATTCTGCCAGACTGTGTTAAAATAGACTATAGAAAAATGGAGATAAAGGAGGATTGGACGATGGATGAACAGACAAGACATGAACTGGATGCCCATCACGGTGGGACTGAATTCATTGAATGTGCTGAGGTATCAGAGATTCCTGATGAAGGTGTTATCGCTATCAATGTTGCGGGGCAACCCATTGCTTTGGCAAAAAGCGACGGCAAAATTTTCGCAGTGGACAATCGTTGCCCGCACATGGGCTATCCTCTTAACCGTGGGAGCGTCCATGATGGTATCCTAATATGCCATTGGCATCACGCTATGTTTGATCTCGCAAGTGGTTGCACTTTTCACCCGTTTGCGGATGATGTTCAACCCTATCCTATCGAAATCCGGGATGGTAAGGTCTATGTCGATGTCAGTGTCAATGGGGCAAGTGCTATTGAGCGGTGGAAGGTTCGACTCCGTGAAGGGCTTGAGCAGAGCATTAATCTTATCCTCGTAAAGTCGGTTATCGCACTCCGGGCACTCGACACCGCACCTGATGCTATCGTTGAAGTTGGAGCACTTTACGGGGCACGCGGCAGACGGGCAGGATGGGGACCCGCCATGACCATTCTTACCTGCATGGCAAACGTTGCAGGAAAACTATCGGACCCCGACAAGGTACTCGCACTCTATCAAGGCTTACTCCATGTTTCCGATGAAACCTCATCGTCAGCACCACGAATTGCCTTGGCACAACTCGAAACCGATACCCACTCGTTAGCGCAACTGAAAACATGGTTCCGATATTTTATTGAAGTTCGCAATGCTGATGGTGCCGAACGGACGGTTATGACTGCAATTGCCAACGGAGCGACCGAGGCACAGGTCTGTGACATGATGGTAGCAGCGGCAACAGATCATTTTTATCGAGACGGTGGACATACGCTCGATTTTATCAACAAAGCCTTTGAACTTCTTGAGCGAATCGGTTGGGAGAAGGCTGACGAAGTGATACCTACACTCGTTGGGATGTTGGCAAGTTCGTCACGTGCAGAGGAACAGAATCAGTGGCGAAGTCCGATTGACTTCGTCCCGGTGCTTAGAGAGACATTTGATGAACTTGAGGCTCTCGTATCAGCAGGCAAAGGCAAGACGTGGACAGATAGTGATGCGTTAACTGAAGTCCTACTTGCTGATGCACCACTTGAAATGATCGCTGCAATCAAGTATGCTATCCAAGACGGGGCACCGCTAACAGAATTGACCCAGACACTGACTTATGCTGCCGCACGCCGCATTGCGCAATTCCACACGAAGAACGAATTTGGGGACTGGATTGCGGTGCTGCACACCTATACCTACTGCAATGCGCTTCATCAGTGTGCGAAACGCGCACCTTCAGTGGAGATTCTCCGCGGGATTTTTCACGGTGCGGTAGCTATCTACTTTGATCGGTGGTTCAATATGCCCGCGGCGCGACTACCGGAACACCGCCGGGAGACCGATACTCTTCCTACAGACGCTGATACGCTCTTGGAAGCGTTTGTCGCGCTCCTTGATACTCAGGCACAAGTGGATAAAGCAGGGATGTACGTCTATAGGTATCTGTCGCTTGGGCATCCTCGCGAAGCATTGCCGAAGAGGCTTGGTCATATCCTCCTGCGCGAAGATGCGGAGTTTCATTCTTTTCAGATGCTGGAGGCGGCTTTCCAGCAGGCATCGGAATTAGACGAAGCACGCGCTCAGATGACACTCGTGGCGGCATCACGCTATCTCGCAGCACATGCACCGACGGCACGGGCACGCCGACAGACAGCGAACCTCGCACTCCGCTTACACCGAGGCGACGATTTGTCCGCGGACAACCCAGATGAGGCAGTGGATTAATAGGTTAAAATTACACTGGACACGGACATCTCTCCTATTTATCAACCAGAGAAGATGTCCGTGTACCTCATGAAATAGGGTGTAATATTAAGAGCATTTGACTGAGGAGACAATTCGATGAGGAAAAGTATACATTTTTATTTTCTCTTACTATCTACTGTAGTCTTGGTTTCTTCTTGTGCCCCACCGATTAACCAACAGCGCGACTTGGAACTGTTGGCTTCTATTGAAAATGCGTTTGTGAATGTCGTCGCTCGAAGTAAGCCCGCAATTGTTGGTATTTTCGTCGAAGGTATGGGGGAGGCTCACTCTCAAAATCGCGTCGGTTCGGGTTTTATTTTTCGCAAAGAGGGTTACATTCTTACGAACCATCATGTGGTTCATGATGCGATATATATCGCAGTAAAGTTGTTGAATGGCAGGAGATTCGAGGCAGAACTCGTCGGTACAGATCAGAACACTGATGTCGCGGTTCTTAAGATTGAGCGAGATGAAGCGTTTCCTGTTATTCCCTTGGCTGATTCCTCAAAGGTTCGGGTAGGACAATTTGCAATTGCTATCGGCAATCCGTTTGGACTTGATTACACCGTGACAACAGGGGTTGTGAGTGGCAAGAGTCGTTCGATTCTCCGAGGTTTTAGTATTATTCGATACCAAGATTTTATTCAAACAGATGCTTGGATTAATACCGGTAGTAGCGGAGGACCGTTGCTGAATATTCGCGGTGAAGTTATTGGTATCAACGCATTAATTCGGCGTATTGAAAATGAAAACACACCAGCTCCGGCGATGGCAGGCGCGGGGTTCGCTATTCCGATTAACCTCGTCAAAACCGTTGGAGATCAACTCATTGCCAGTGGACGGGTCATCCGTGGTTACCTCGGTGTACAGATGCGAGAAGTGAAAGAGGGCATCCGCGTCAGACCTGTCGGTGGGGATACACCGGCATACCTCGGCGGTTTGCGACGCAACGATATTATTTTTGAATACAATGGCAAAAAAGTGAAAAAAACTGTTGATCTCCAGATGCTGGTTGCCGAATCACAGGTGGGTGAGCGGTCTATCATCAGGGTTCTAAGGCACGGACATGAAAGAATACTCAATGTGACTATTGGAGAAATGCCACCCCATTTGGCGGGACAGGTTGTCGAAATTAAGTCTGTAGCTTGGGAAATACTTGGTTTATCGGTGCGAAAATTAGAAGCGCGGGATTTTGAAAGATATATGTACCTGACCGATGAAGATCGCGGTGTTATTGTTGAACAGGTTAAGGAACAAGCACCCGGATTCAAGGCAAAAATTCCAAACGGAGCACTTATTACCGCGATGAATGACCAGAAAATCACGGATGTGCGGAATTTCGAGGCACTCCTTCAGACAAATCAAGATGCCAAGGAATTAATCCTTAACATTAAAAGCAGTCATGGTACAGAGAGAATAACTGTTAACCTCGAAAATTAGGGATAGACTTGGAAACGATAGATTAGCTTATGGCACAAACATCACAAAACATCACCCTCAGGGAAATCTTTAGTCCCGGTGGTCTCATTTCTCAACAACTTGAGGAATACGAGTTTCGCCAAGAACAATTACAGATGGCACATGAAGTAGCTCGTGCCTTTACAGCATCTGAGCACCTGATTGTCGAAGCCGGGACGGGGGTTGGTAAAAGTTTTGCTTACCTGATTCCTGCGATTTCTCTCGCTCTGAAGTCGGAGCAGAAGGTCGTCATTTCGACGAATACTATCAGTCTACAGGAACAACTCATCACGAAAGATATTCCTTTTCTTCAACGTGTGCTCCCGCGCGATTTCAATATAGTATTGGCAAAGGGACGGCGTAATTACCTCTCGCGAAGAAGACTCAAAAATTTGATGAATTATGAACGCGGATTGTTTGATACGCGTGAAGAAGTGGAAGAAATCGCAGAGATTGAAGAGTGGGTGAATCGAACAGTAGATGGCAGCAGGGCTGATTTACCTTGGCAACCTCAACCACAGGTTTGGGATAAGGTTGTTTCCGATAGAGATAATTGTCTCGGACGTAATTGCGACACCTACGATATTTGTTTCTATTTCAACGCACGAAGAGAAATGTACAACGCCGACGTACTGATTGTGAACCATCATTTACTCTTTAGTGATCTCGCAATCCGTAAGGATAGTGAGGCAACTATGAGTGTGTTACCTGATTACGATTATCTCATTATTGACGAGGCGCATCACTTAGAAGCGACAGCCACGAACCACGCGAGTATTGACTTCAGCAATACTCGCGTCAAATGGCTCCTCGATTCTCTGTACAATGAACGAAGTGAAGACGGTTTAGCGAAGCAGTTCGATTCACCACAATTAAAGACGCAAGTCGAGACAGCACGCGAGCAGGCAAATTTCCTCTTCAGAACGATTATCGAAGCTATGCAAGAAGAGATCGGTAGCGAAGTGAGCAGTAACCCGCTGACACCACGCATCCATAAAAGCAATTTCGTCAAGAATGTGCTGGACACCCCGCTTGCCGATATTGAAAAAACCTTGAAACGCCTCCATGGCGATGCTATGACGGAGGATGATGAACAGGAAATCACAGCGCATCAACACTATTGTCAACGCCTCCGTGGTGAGTTGGATATGATCATTCGGCAGAACGATCCGGATTATGTTTATTGGGCTGAAATATCGACGCGGGGACGAACACCGCGTATCCTTCTCAACGCTACACCCGCGAATGTGAATCAGATGTTGCAAGATCACCTATTCACCGTAAAAAATAGTGTTGTGATGACGAGTGCTACGCTCTCTACAAATCGCAACTTCTCTTACTTTAAAAAACGGGTAGGTATAAGTGAGTGTCGTGAGCTTCTTGTCCATTCACCGTTTGACTTTAAACGGCAAGTCCAGATCCATATCCCGCGTAATATGCCGCATCCGAACAGTAATGGATTTGTGCCAGCGGCGATTGAGAAAATTAAACACTACCTCAAACTGACCCACGGCAAAGCGTTTGTCCTTTTTACAAGTTACAAAATGATGGACGAAGTTTATGATGCTGTGGCACCTGATTTGGAAGAAATAGGGATTGATACTTTCAAACAGGGAGGCGAGCTTTCGCGAACAGCGATGCTTCAGGCGTTTCGTGAGGATACCGACTCAGTCCTGTTTGGGACCTCCAGTTTCTGGGAAGGCGTTGATGTTCGCGGCGCATCGCTCAGTAATGTTATCATTACAAGGCTTCCGTTTGAAGTTCCGACGCACCCAGTGATGGAAGCACGCGTGAAACAGATTAAGGAAGAGGGTGGCAACGAGTTCTTTGAATTCAGTTTACCAGAAGCGATATTGCGCTTAAAGCAGGGGTTTGGACGGCTTATCCGCACACAGACCGACAAGGGGATTGTCGTCATTCTCGACCCACGGATTAGGACAACGAATTACGGGAAACAATTTTTAGAATCACTACCGAATTGCGAGATAGTGGAAACGTAAAAAAAGATGCTCGCGGTATATGACCCACGAGCATCTGAATGTGTGTGAATAATCTGGAATGCTATCTCCTTCACTCCAACGCTACTGTAATTAATAGCGTTTCGGTGAAGGCTGTGCGACGCGAATCCCTCTATCATGCGTGAACGGGAATTCAAATTCTATCGTTTGATAACGTTGTGCTGCCCCTGGCGGCGGTGCCTTTTCGATCGGTAGTATCACCTTGAGTTCGAGGGCATTCAGCTTCGTCTGTACGAATGGAAGGAAACCTTCCGCACTCTCACCGGGACGCACCCCTGTACGACGTGTTCCGACCTGTTTTTCTACGATTTGCATCCGTTTCTCGATTAAAATCCGCCGTGCAGTTTCGAGCCCATTTGTGACGTAAAGCCCTGTTGCACGCGCCATATATGTGAAGCGCTCCTTTAAATCATCGTAATCCATACCGTTATAGATATTCTCGCCTTGGTCGATGATTCGGCATTTTTTGACATTAAAGATGATGTTTTCATCCCGATTGTTAGTAATCTTCACATAAAACACATCTGTTTTATCGCCTTGGTGGAGTGCCTCGGTCTCATAAAAAGGTGAAAAAGCATTTCCCCGATTGTACTTCCGGTCAAGGTCTGTTCGCCGCCAATACGCGATAGAAACCGTGATTCCATCCACAGTCCTTGTTAGAATTGGCTGTCGTGCCTGAACATCAAATAATTTCGGATGGTCAGACATCATGATGACATCCACAAGCTTCCTATCTTCTTCACCGGTTCCTATTTCAATCTGAGCTTGGGTATCCGTCCAATCGTTGAGGAAGTTACCCCACTGATCCTCGGCATGGGCATATTCGTTGAATGCGAAGATGTAAGTTAAGGCTTCCATATTAGCATTACGCGCTTTCCCGATTCGGAATCCGACAGTACTCATACCGTGTTTGTCGAGTAACGGCTTCGCGAGTGTCTCAGAAGGGACAGCGGGAACAACTACCTCTTCAGTCGGATTTTCACTCTGTTCTTCCAACGCTGTTGCTATATTATGCACAGGTTGAATGGGTGACAAATTGCCGAGCGCTGTTCCGCAACCTGCCACGCTAACGGCCAGTGCAAATAGCAGACCAAGATTGAGTAGTGTGAATTTATTCAACCATTTCATTTATAATGTTGCCTCCTTGGTTACCATTCTCCGAATGGCAAATTCGTTTTTCGGTTCCACTCCAGAGATACTCAAAAGATCCACACGAGTGCCTAAGGACGGTTTTGAGAAAGCCAGAGTAAAATAAAGTGGTGCGTCTAAAACCGATCTTATGTTCTTAGAGTAGCATAACTGCAATTTTTAGTCAAGAAATATATGAGAAGAATTTGTTGTGATCATTTTACAATACTCAACTTCCCAATTTCTTGAACAAGCACGTCCGCCTGCATTGCAGAAATACGGTAAATATAAATGCCCGGTGCAACGGATATACCGTTGCGTGTTACAGCATCCCATTCAAACTTACCTTGTGTGCCTACGGTTTCTCGCGTTTCATTATAGACGAGATCCCCGGTAGGGATGAAAATTTCAAGGCTAATATTATCAGCGATCTGCGAAGCAGACAACCGATAGGCGAATGTCACTACTGAATCTCCGGTAATGAAGGGATTTGGATATACCTTTATCTCATCAAATGCGAAATTCTCTGCCTGAAGTTGCTCTACACGCAAACGGTAAGAGTCAATACTGCTGAATCCACCTTCTGATTCTACGGTAATATAGAATGTATCTGTCCTATCGGGTTGATAGATGAGTTTCAGTCCGCCGATGTCAGTGGCATTTTCCCCAGTAGCAATCATCTCACCGGTCGCGGTGTGGAGTGACAAACGATAGTTTTTGCCTGGTGGGATGTCAGCCAACGTCACCAAAATCGTGATGTCACGAGTTACTTCCAATGCGTAAACATCGCGTGTATCGGATAAGTTGAAAAGAAATGATTCATAAGTTTGTCTGTATGTAATAGGGAACGCAGTTGCAAACGTATCGTTTGGTTCGTAAGTATCACCGAACGACACAAGGATGGGAATTGTAGGACCTTCCGGTCCGATGTTCGTAATAGAAATACCGGTTACAGTGCCGTCGTTAGCGTTACTATTCGGCACGGTTCCAGGGGTAAAAGCGGTCTGTTCATCATCCGTGGAGTAAGCAGCACCATCGCTTATCGTTCGCACATCTATAAATTCAACACCCTCCTGTAGATAGATGCCGAGATGTTCAGGATCCGATGGGTCTTCAAGCCAAATCTGTTGAGAGGCATCAAAAGTACCGAGCGGATACGGATTCGTCTCGTCAATATGCCAAATCAGTATACCAGATTCAGGTAGGTAGGTATCAAAAGTCGCACCTGACGTTTTGTTCCGATTTTCTATGAGGAAGAATTCTGTTGGTTCTCCACCAACGGGAGTAGCTGACGAATGAATATCAATTTTGAAAAGTTTACTGCTTTTCGGTCCGAGTTCAAAACTCGGCACATCAATCTTTTGGTTTTGTGTTATCTGAACGGGTTGAATCCAGCCAAGACGACCATTTTGAGGTCTCGCATCAAAATCCCATTTGAGGTATCCCATAATATGGCTCGGTTGTAAACCGTTTCCGACTCCTAATTCTGCCGGACCTTGGTAGGGACCAAATTGGCTCATCAATCCCCATTTGTGATCGCGGGCATCTGTGAAATCGAATCCATAAACATCAGGTGCCCCAAAGTCGTGAAAGAACTCGTGGAAATAGATGCCTAAGTGCGGATGTTGAAAATCGGGTTCCTCGGCAACAACGGCAGCGGTATTGACGCGGACTCCATCGTAAATGGCATTAACAGTGGGTATTAGAAGAGACGCAATGTCCTCAATTACACCTGTAGAGGCTTGGTCATTACCTGAATGTATAAGGATAATGTGGTCAACGATTCCGTCGTTGTCTCTGTCATATTGAGAAAAATCAACGATTGCATCCGCAGCTTCACATGCTTCGCGAACCAATTCCCGGTAGCGTTCAAGGATTCTTCCGCCTTCGCCGTAATAGGTCATCGGTTTTTTGGCACGAATCCATGTATTGCCTTTTGGGATAGCTCCGCCCATCGGACCGGGCTGGATGTCCATCTGTCCATAAGAATTTTCACGATAATAAGTTTTGAGGGAAACGCCTTGCGTTGCGAAAAGGTATCTATCGAACGCCGCTCCTTCTCTACGTCCGGGCATATCAGAAAAATCTATTTTCAAAGCGAGAACATATTCTATGCCATCTGACTGCAAGACCCCTTGTTCTCTGGCGAAGCAGCATCCTTCAAGAGCCTCGAGAAATTCTGCTCTGCTTTGAGCTGTTTTAGGCACTAATTCGCCACTTGCTGAATCTTCATTAAAATAGAGATATGGATTTGGAGGTGCAGCGATGCTTAGAGGAGAACAGAGGAGCAGAATGATGATAGCAACAGTCAATCTCTGCAGAATTTTTGTTCGTATAGACGCAGAAACGCAACAACAAACGAAAAAAGGTCTAATCAAACTCCCCTCCACACTTCCGGCATAAAATGTAGAATTGGATATCATCGGATTGGGCATGTTGTATCATGAGGTCAACTGCTTGTCGCGGTAGATCTGCCGCACATTTGGGGCATTTGTAGAGAGAACCTTCTGTTTCTGGGAATTGCATGATGTCTCCCCATATATCCTGAAGCCAGTATTTAAATTCCCAAGGTATTTCAGTGTTGGCAGCGGTTGCGATCTGAACAGCATGGCGGATTAACTTTTGGCATTCGTGAATGGAAGCGGGTTCGTAGGGGTGCGGGGCATGCTTCATTGGGAGTGGTTTCCCTTCAGTCTCAGCCTGTGCGTCGAAATCGCGGGCACGCGTCAGCAAAATCTGGTCTAAACGTGAACCTGCTTCTCTGCCTTTTGACCAGAGGCGGTAGTAACCCGTCCGCTTGATATGGAAAAACGCTGGGTTGATGCCTTGCTTGGTATTTACAACACTGTCCGGACCGGTATTCCATAACCAACGGTGCCACTTAGTAGTATCATCTGGATCGGGGCAAATTCGAATAGCTCCTGGACCTCCGTCTCTATCCCACGGTTTTGCGAGTGCATCATCCATACCGATCCAATATGAGTCTTTACTCCATTCAAAGAAGGCGCGAGCCCAGAGGTACCACTTCCCTGTTTTAGGGATATAAATTTCGTGTATTGCCCGCGCCCCCTTTAAACTGTCGATAGCTTTCCCACCGGAGGCTTCCTCATGCTCAACCATCCTCACGCCCTTATCAAGATGGATTGCGGTATCTGCCTCGATAACGAGTGTGTCCTTTGGTAAGCGAATGAACTCTGGGAGTTCGTCATCGCCCGGTTCTGTGGATTCCATGAGATCATAGTTCTTCGCAATCCTTTGTGATACCTTCTCAAACTGTTTTTCAGAAAGTTTAGCGTCAAAAAAGCAGTCTCGGATGCCTTTCTTCCAAAGATCCAGGAGTACAAACATCGCCTTCAGGTTGCCATCTGGACGCTTCCGGGTACCAACCACGATTAACATACCGGTATCCTTGGAACGACTGACGAAGCACCGATGTAATGGAAAATCAGGTGCTTTAAGGGCTCTGCTTGAAACAATGAGTGGTGCGTAATATTGGCATTTTTCATCACATCCGGGGATCTTGGCGCGTTTGGCTCTACAACATTCCGGACAAATTAACATGCCATTGAGTGCTGGACAGATCCGTTTGCCATTGTCTGAGCGACACGTTCGACATCGTTGACGTTTGAGCTTTCTTTTTGAGGTATGATATTGCTGATGTCGCATGTTCTTCCAAAAAGAGTCCTGAAAACAAGGGGCGTTAGTCCGAAGATTAGATAAAAATATTCCGTGATCAGGTTGTAAAGGATCTCCCGCAACGGCGAAGATTAACTCGGACGATTGACGAGGTCAGATAGATATTCAGCAATTTTGTCTGTAATCTGTTGTGCGTCTACGTCCGCAAAGTTAAACAGTTCCTTAAGCATAGGAGAAATTGCACCCGTATCAAGCAAAGCATTTGCGAGTCTACCCATATTACTCCGGTTGAGTCCCCCTTGTCCGTCGTTATTCCCCATATCCAGGATCTTGATGCTGTCGATTTTCTCAACAGGTTTCATGAGCTCCTCAACAATATCAGAGGCTTCATTAATGAGCTCTAAGATTGCCTCTTGCACAAGGACGCGTTGTTCAGCAACATTTCGAGCTTCATACTCTGCCATCTCACCTTGTGCTTTCGCACGCGCCTCGGCAAGGACAGCATCGGCAAGACGTTCGATCGGTTGTGCTTGTGCTTCAGCACCAATGATTGCCACCTCACGCTGCCATTCGGCTTCTTTCACCTGTTCTGTTGCCATCACACTCACTTCCGCGCCCATACGTTCAGCTTCCGCAACTAACTGTTCTTTCTCTGCAAGTGCCGTTACCTGCTGTTTATTCGCGATATCAATCTTTCGATCCTCGTCAGTTAAAGCAACCTGCAATTCTTGAGTGATACGGGTTTGTTCCACCATCAAGGTTTTAGCAATCTCAGCAAGTGAAACCTGACGTATCTGGTCGATCTGTGCGGTTTCGAGGACGAGGTTCTTCTCAATTTCACGTTGCTGGACCTGTTGTTCCATACCGAGTTGTGCTGTCTGGACTGTCAAATCACGTTCAACCCCTCTCAAGGAAACACCCTCTTGTTGGGCAATACGGGCTCTTTCCACAACGAGTTGTTTTTCAATATCTCGGGTTTCTACCTGTTGCTCTTGTCCAATTCGTGCTATCTCTACCACCAAGGTTTTAGCGACTTCTGCGAGTTCGACTTGGCGCATCTGGTCAATCTGTGCGGTTTCAACAACGAGATTTTTCTCGATCTCACGTTGTTGGACCTGTTGCTCTTGACTGAAACGTGTCGTTTGCACCGCCAACTCACGCTCAATATCCCGTAGCATAACCCCTTCTTCTTGGGCAATACGGGCTTTCTCTACTGTCAACACTTTCTCTATTTCGCGAACAGTAATTGCCTGTTCCTGTGCGATTCTCTGCATTTGGACAACGAGATGTTGCTCAATTTCGGCAAGCTGCACAACTTTGGATTGCTCAATCTGTTGTGTTTCAACAATGAGGTTTTTCTCAATTTCGCGTTCAGCGACGACCTGTTCCTGTTGGACGCGAGCGACTTCGATGTCACGGTTCATCTCGATTTCGCGTTCTTGGATGACCTGTTCTTGTCTGATGCGTGCGCGCTCAACCTCCTGCTTCATCTCGTATTCACGTTCTTGCACACCCTGTTCCATCTCAAATTGGAATTTAATGGTTTCCGCTTCCCGTTCAGCCGCATAGATAGCAATATTTTTCTGTTGGTCAGACTCTGCCCATGCCTGTTGTTGTTCAGCTTCAAGTTTCTGTATGCGGGCATCGACCTCAATTTGAACAATAGCGACCTCTTTTTCCTGTACAATCCTTTCTTTTTCTCGTTCTTGCTCGGCTGTGATTTCGATAATTTCACGGATACCAACTGCGTCGAATCGGTTTTCAGCATCGAGCGTTTCAACAGGGGTCTGATCTACCCGAATAATCGATACGGTTTCAAGGGTTAATCCATTTTGGATTTCGAGATCTTCACCGCATGTGCCTTGCACTTTGTCAGCAAACTCTTGGCGTTTCTGGAGGAGATCCTGAATCTCACTTTCGGCTGCCACACTTCGCAACGCGCCCTCAAGTTTGGGTTCAATTAATTCGCGCACAGTTTCTGGGGTCATAGATTTATCGCCGAGTGCTTGTGCGGCGCGTAGAATAGCCGTCTCTTCAGGTTCGACTTTAAGATAGAAAACAACTTCAACATCACCGCGGTTAAAGTCGTATGTAATCAAAGCCTCGGGACCTTCTCGTATAACCTCGATACGCATGGTATTCAGAGAGATCTCTTTGATTTCATGGATGATGGTGTTAACCCAGAGACCACCGGTGATACGAATTTTCTCTCTCGCACCACCTGTTCGCACGAGTGCGATATCGGCTTTCGGTATACGATAGCGAATGACTGTAGCGGCAAAGGTAGCCAGACTTGCAAATAGTACGAAGAGAATCACTGTCAACCACTGTATGACTTGGTTCTGCCCAAAACGGTCAAGGTTTTGATATGCAAACCAACCAACAGTGAATGCTACAGCTATTAAGAAAACGATAACAGCAATGAAGCGCATTCAATTCTCCTATAGAATGATTTTCTAACTATTAGAATCTGGGCATCGTTCCAAATGTAAAGCATTCTACGCAAGCCTCTATAGTCTTGCGGGACAATGTGAAGCAAAATTATGCCATTTAAAGCAAATTTCATTCCACGATAGTGTCTGGTTAATTCTAACCGAGATAGGAATCTGCAAGATTCTAAGTGCCCTTCTTTCACTTTCAAAATACGCCTAAAAATTTTACCGGAAGATTGTCTCGCTACTGAGGTGCGTCCGGTATCGTCCCTTGAGCGGTTGGCGTGGGGAAGTCTGCCACGCGAGATTCGCCAAGTAGCAGAGCGCGTTCTCAATCAGAGTTTTTGCTATAGTCGTACGATAAGCGTCCCGGGTATCAACTGCAAAAGCGACGTAATAACCGTCTCCCCATGGCAACTGCACACCGATCGGATCCCCGTTATCCTCTCTAACAGCCAACCTTCGGTAACTTCCGTCGTTTGTCACCCAATGATCATCGGTTATGAGGGTATCTACATTCACTTTATGGGGCCAGGTAAACATACCGGTTTTCTGACCGTCATCAGTAATCCTGACATTTCCATCGTTGGAATTAATCACACGAATCGGATGCCGATTGACCGGTAGCCAGTCGCCACGCCAGGCAGGCTCAGTCGTGTGGACACCATCGGGTGGGGTAATGTTATTGTCCATTGCAGAAGCCCAAACAATCCCTCCCTTACGAACAAACTCCCGAATCGCCTGATCGGCATCTTCAACGAAATACTCACCGTCGTGACCGGTTGCGTTCCAAGTAAACCAAATGATGTCGTACTCTGAAAGCGTGATACTTGAGAGTTTGATGGCATTGTTTGGATCCCCGCGGTTATCGGGGTTGTCATTAATGTGCACGGTCGTAAATTGGAATTCTAACCCTTCAACAGAGGTGAGAGATTCCAATACTGCCGGCTCGCCACTCAAACTATCGCCAACTACAATTAGCACGCGAAATACGCCTAACGGCACAATTTTTATGGAAGAAATAATATCTGAAAATGATTGCGAATGTGGTAGTGATCTGAGGTTCCGAAGTGCTAACTGAAACTCTTGTGAGCTTAGACTTAAGTTCAACCGTCGACCTTCAAAGTTAACATGCTCGTAGAAAATTACATGGCATCCACTGAACGGAAAGCTTGGACCGCGCTGGATGCGGATTGACGAAACAGTATCATTCATACCAATGTCGAACATTGAACTCACATCACGCATAACTACGCTTCGTTGTCCGTTATAATCTACGTCACGAAATAATTCAATAATGACTGGCACTGCCCCATATTCAGGCGGTGTTGGATGTGCCGATGGGCTGAAACTGATAGCCGTAATTGCGTCCCCGAAGTTGTAAGGGATGTCATGAATATTTGGATAGAATCCTGGAGCGAGCACCAGCCGGCGTCCCTTATAGTTCTCATGCTCGTGAAAGACGGCTTTGTAGTTGGGGGACGCGTTGAATCCTGGTCCCTTGTAGATTTTTATCGAAGAAATAATATCTTGTGCCCCAATCTCTCCGGTGTTCGGGACAGAATCAACCAGTGTGACCTTGCGTCCTTGAAAATTGACATGTTCAAAGACTTCAAGGACGAGCCTCGGCATGTTGGTCATAGCGCGCTCCTTGTTTTCAGGCGTAACTTACAAACGAAATTGCAAGTTTAATTAAAATATCATTAGCAGAAACAGTTTGTCAAGGGAAAACATCAAGATCTTTCTGCTGGTTATTTCAATGCCCAATTGAAAACTTCTCTGTATGTTCAATCGGTCACCTGAATACCGATGCAATCCTTCTCAACATTATAACGAAAATTCTGCTGGATGTCAAGATGTGTTAATATTCTTGCCGAACGCAATCTATAGTAAAATTAACGTTCAACAAGTCCACTCATTTTTCTTGATTCTCTAAAGAGAATATGATAAAGTATAGACAAGAGCTTGGAGAGAACTCTTCGAGAATGTAAGATGGAGGAAAAGAGATGTCTTACAAAAGAGCCGTTCTGATTTTTTCGATCACAATTATCAGTATCGCGTTAGTCTATTTTCTGGTCCGAGTGGAGCAATCGGCAATCAAAGACACGTCAGGGTCACGTCCAACCGCTCTTCCGTACAATTGGATTGGGAATATAACGAAAGCACAAATAGCGGAACCGTCTGGGATCACCTATCATCCCACTCGGCGGAGTCTCTTTCTTGCTGATGATTCAGGCAGTGTCCATGAGGTAAGCCTGGAAGGCAGACTCATCCAATCAAAAGGATTAAACGAGCGCGACATCGAAGGAATTACTGTGGATCCGAGTACGGGATTACTGTACGCTGCTGTAGAAGACGACGAAGTGATCTTGGAACTGGAACCAGAAAATCTTGCTATTCAAAGACAATTCAGGATCAGCAGAGATTTTAAAGGTGAACAACTTCTGAGGAAAGGAGGCATGGGAATTGAAGCGATCGCTTTCGTCCCAGATGCCTCACACCCGGAGGGCGGTACTTTTTGGGTCGGTAACCAATCCTTCAGTCTCAAAGCCAAGGATGAGCCATCGGTCGTATGCGAAGTCGTTGTGCCACTCCGCTCCACAACCGCGAAAATGGCAGATGGCACGATCATCCGCGCTTACAAAATGAACTTTATTGACATTTCAGGGTTGGCTTACGATGCCCAAGGCGATTACCTGGTATTGATCAGCGATACAACCAATCTTTTAGTGGAACTTAAACGGGAAGGCACGATTCTAAGGCAATACCTTTTGCCCGGTGACGAACAGGAAGGGATTGTGTTAGACGGACTCGGCTATATGTACGTTGCGCAAGAGAACGGGAAAATTATCAAATTAGCGGATCGTCGTCTCCGTTGAGTGAAGAGACTTCGGTTGCTTGATATTTCTATCTCATTTTTCTAATCGCCGCCGTTTCCCTCCTCATCACCTTCAAGGCGCAACACAGCGATTCCCGGCACTAAATCTAATACCAGATTAATGGATGCGTATTGTTCTGCTGTATGACCAGAATCGTCTCGCCACAGAATTTGCACGTTTCCTTCATCGTAGAGAATCCCGGAGGCGAGTCTCTTATTATGAGCATTTTCTAAGTGAAAATATCTGCGGCGTTTTGTATCCATGATGTTTGAGGTATGGGACCCTACCTTGACAGAAATCACACGAAGAGGTTATTCAAGCGAGACGAAATCAGCATCTACACGATGTGGAATAATTCCAGCTGCGTTACCACGGTGGAGCAATTCTTGCACGCCTGCTCTCCCTTTGTCGCCATAATCAAGCGTATAGTCATTGACGTACATCCCTACAAATTTATCCGCGAGCGAGGTTTCCATGTCGCGTGCGTAAGTCATTGCGTACGCCAATCCGCCTTCTCGATGTTCAAGTGAGTACTGGATGCTCTGTTTGAGTAATGCTGTTATCTTGCGAATTTTCTCGGTGCCGAGGTTTCGGCGAATTACATTAGCACCAAGCGGTAATGGGAGTCCGGTCTCTTCATACCACCACTCACCCAAATCAATGATTTTGTGAAGACCTTCGCGTGCGTAGGTTAATTGTCCTTCATGGATAATGAGTCCGGCATCTACTTCATCTTGTTGGACGGCATCTAATATTTTATCAAAGGGACGAGACTCTGCCTCAAAATCTGGTTGGAAGAGGCTAAGTGTGAGATAGGCGGTCGTCATTTTGCCGGGAATAGCGATGCGCTTCCCCGCGAGTGTGTCTATTGGTGCTTTGGAAACAACAAGCGGACCGTACTGATCGCCGATACTCGCGCCGCATGGCATGAGCGCATAATCCTTCGCGACGTAAGCGTAGGCGTGAACAGAGATTGCCGTAACTTCAAGTTCAGCTGCAAGTGCCCGTTGATTGAGGGTTTCAATATCTTCAATGACATGAACAATCTCATAAGGATCAGTCGGAATTAGCCCTTTGGCGAGAGCATAGAACATGAAAGCATCGTCGGAATCTGGACTGTGCCCAATCCGAATTTTTTCTGTTTGTGACATAGTATTCCTCTTTCATATCTGATTGTAGTTTTTCTTCAGATAGTGATATAATCTAATTAATCGGACGTATCTTCAATTTTTGAGTTGAGAGACAGGCTTACGAACTACACCAGCATGAAAGGATGCGGAATTCTGTCAGCAATAAATGAGTTTGAAAGCAATATCTAAATACCTTTATCTCACAGCGACTCCACATAGACTCACAGAGTTAGTGAGTGCGGAGTGCGTTGCCCTGACAGGATCTACGCCAAATACGGATGGTATAGCGGTTTCAGATACGCGCGTTGATGTACGCCGAGGTGCGTATCTGAAAAGTTGCAGCGAAGTACTTTTTGAATCGACCAGTCTCACTGAACTCTGTGCGAGCATCAGGTCCATGGGTTTACATGCGGACGAATTTCGAGTTTCTGTCGTAAAAAAGCCTCGCAACCTGAAAATAAACTCTATGACACTCGCTCGGGACGTTGGTAATGCCATCGGTGGTAGTGCAAATTTATCTCAACCGCGGACTACTTTTCTAACGGTTGTGACGGCTGAGAAAATATGGTTCGGACGACTCCTTTCCGAGTCCGATGGTGTATGGCTTGCGCATAACCAACGCCCTTATGTGACATCAAGTTCGCTACCGGCTCGGCTTGCGCGCGTACTCGTCAATTTAGTAGCATTTCCAGGTGATCGTCTGCTGGACCCGTGCTGTGGAACCGGCACCATTGTGATGTCCGCCGCACATAGCGGTATCCATGCAGTTGGTTACGATGTTAACCCGCGCATGATAGGAGCCACGACGAAAAATCTTCAGCATTTCGGACTCTCAGCAGACGTAGCACTGGGCGACGCGAGACAAATTGATGGGCAGTATGACGCTATTGCAACAGATCTACCCTACGGCATTAATCTTGTCAGAGATAGCTCGCAAGAAATAGAGATTTTGTCAAATTTGCGAACATGTGCGCCGAAAGCGGCGTTCATCGATCTTCGGGATCTCAGTGAAACGCTGACCGACCTTGGCTACCAGATTGAGGCTGTGCTACCAGTGCCGAAGCTGAGCATTGTACGACGTATTTTTATTGTCTCTGTGACAGCCTAATGGCGCTCCTATAGTATGGGAAACCTTATGCAAATGCGACGAATCTGGACTCAATAGTCCTCAATGTTGTCGTAAAAATTCGTTTCTGGCAAGTACTCATCTTCGTTGAGTTCTTCCTCTTCATGCGCCTCGTATTCTTCCCGGCTGAGGAGAGTGTCTATTTCATTTGGGTTCTCAAGCCGGAATTTACAAATCCATCCATCTCCTTCTGGAAAACGATTGAGGAGTTCGACATCATCTTCAAGAGCCGCGTTGATTTCGTAAACTTCACCTGTTACAGGTGCGTAAATATAGAAATTTCTCCCCTCTGATGTTTCAACGCGTCCAATAATTTGGCCCTGTTCGTATTCGCCGAGAACAGGTAACTCTATAAAAATAACGCTGCTATAGATCTCCTGAATCCGTTCAGTGATTCCAACATTACACTCTTTTGAATTGAGAAATTCAATCCATTCATGTGTCGTTGTGTACTTTATCTCAATATTCTTCATCATGAACCTCCTGCCATTAAACATGATGAACCCTATGATCTTACGATACCAAGACCTTGAAGTTGTGCTTGGAAGGGTTCAAGCGCATTTTGCCGAATCTGAATCTGAATAATCGGGTCCGGGTCATATTTTATGTCTATTACTTTTCCGCCCGCGCGTTTGCACAGAGTGACAACAGTACCTATATCCGGATAGTTGACCGTTAGGTACATGTTTTGGTAGAAGATACGGTTTTCAATTGTAGCATTTTGGAGACATGCCCTTGCACATTGACCGTAAGCACGAATTAATCCACCGATACCGAGGTTGATACCACCATAATATCGAGTGACAACACAAATAATATTGGACAAATCAAAAACCCGAATCGCTGAGAGAATAGGCGGACCGGCAGAGTGAGTGGGTTCTCCGGCATCTGTCGCATATTCACGCAGTGTAGCATCGCTACCAATAGTGTAAGCATAGCAGTAGTGCGAAGCACGCGGGCTTCGTTCCTGCACTTGACTCAGAAAGTCTTTCACTGCTTCTTGGGTATGTATAGCAGTTGCCTCTCCGAAAAATCGAGATTTCTTTACAACGTGATACGAGTGGGCTATTCCCACTACCGTTCTATATTCGTCAGACATACATCACGATTGTAGCTCCAATTGCTAAAAGGTTTGCCCGATTGAAAAAGCATACACAGCGTTCCCTTGCACGATGTGGATACGCTCTTCATCTGCAACAACAGGTGTAAATTGTGGCGTATATGCTGCATTGAGCATAATGTTTCCGAACCTGAAACCGATCCCGAAGCAGAAGCCTTCTGCTTTCCAGAGCCGTTCTTCTGTCTCAAACGAAGTGTTTTGCAAAAGGTACACCGATGTATAACGTTTTTGTGTGTCTCTGAGGTACCCAATTCTAATCCCAATTCGGTAGCGATACCACGCTTCAGCCCCCATATTTACTCGAACACCATCGCGGAAAGGCGGATGTGCATCTATACCGAATCTCAAAGCCATGTCCGATATTTCGCGCTCGTATGCGATGCCGGCTACAATGGTACGCTCCATTATATCAGGAATAGACGGATCAGAAAAGGAGAGTCCATTACTTAGATTTTGAACGACAGCACCAATCTGAATTGCTTTTCCAATCTGTTGAATAAAACCGACGTTATAGGCATATCCGTGTCCAAGGTCTTCGTTGCCATCGATGCCGACTGCCTTGGACCGAAGCCATTTCGTGTCAACACCGACAATTGTGCCGCCGAATATCTTTACCCCGTAACTGAGACCAATCGCAAGGTTATTTTCAGGAAAACTGTTAAGAGCTTTTCCAAGATGGTTTACTCGGCGAAACGCGCCCCCCTGTTCAAGGGCAAGAGCCAATCCAAACGTGCCAAATTTTCCAACCGGAAATGCCCAATTTAAAGTTTCAACACCGGACGAACCGTGTTCGTACCGACTATAATCCTCATAATTGGCATTCAAGTTCGGTTTGGAAAGTAGGGCAATAGTATGCGGGAAACGGGTCGCATGAATAACGAATCGGTTTCCCTCTGTCTCACCTATACCAGCAGGATTACTACCTAAGGCATTCGCGCCACGGGTTGCGCCAACAAAACTCCCTCCCATCCCATAATGTTCGGCTCCAAGCAACTGTTTGAGGAATCCATCTGCAGACGCTCTTGTGTTTGCTATTGAGGTAGTATGACTCATAACAAAGAAGAGAATTATCATACAGGGAAGCAGAGTCGCAACACAATTTTGGACGTATTTCACTTCTTACCTCTTTATAGTTGTCAGTTTTCAGTAACATTCCATAAAAGGTTACCGAGAACCGACGACTGCCAACTGTTCTCACTGTGAAGCATGTTAACCTGTTAACTATACGGAACAGAGTGTAACTTGTGCTACAGCATAGTCATTTGTATGAGACATAGAGACAAATGATGCCCTGATATTGTGTTCCTGTGCATAGCGTTGAACTTCACCGTGTAGGACGAGTTCCGGTTTTCCAATAGTATTCGCCCGAATTTCGACATCTTGCCAGCGCATACCGGTAGTCAAGCCTGTACCGAGTGCCTTGAGCGTAGCTTCTTTAGCAGCAAAACGAGCGGCAAGTCGCCAGTACCGAGAAGGGGTATTTCCACAATAGGTGAGTTCCTGTTGTGTGTAAACCCGACGTTCAAATCGTGCTCCCCACCGACGGGACGCATCTCGGATCCGCTCAACTTCAATAATATCAATGCCAATTCCCTGAATTGTTTGCTGGTGCATTAGTTTATCTACAGAGGACATCCGTCATTTGTGCGGCACGAACGTTTGCTTTGACATCATGAACCCGCACAATGTCCGCGCCGTGTATGATAGCCCAACACGTTGTTGCTGTTGTTCCTTCAACGCGCTCCGTTACAGGGAGACCTAAAATGTTACCGATAAATGATTTTCGCGAAGTCCCAATGAGCAAAGGTTTGTGTAAGTCTCGGAATTCCGTAAGGCGTTTTAGGATTTCAAGATTGTGTTCTACCGTCTTACCAAATCCGATCCCTGGGTCAATAATGATGCGGTCAGCGTTAATGCCTTTGGATTCAGCAGCCTTGATACTCGTCTGAAGCGAATCACAGATTTCGCTAACGACATCGTCATACTGAGGGGCTTGTTGCATCGTGCGCGGGGTGCCTTTCATGTGCATCAGAATCAATCCTGCTTCCATTTCTGATACAACCGCTGCCATAGCCGTGTCACCACGCAATGCAGTGATGTCATTGATAAGATGTGCGCCGGCTTCAAGCGCGTGCCGAGCCACTTCAGCTTTATATGTGTCAACGGAAAGAAGAACATCAACGGTGTCAACAATGGCGCGAATGACGGGTAGAATTCGCGCCAATTCTTCACTGATAGATACCGCGGATGCCCCAGGGCGGGATGATTCTCCTCCAATATCAATGAGGGTCGCACCTTCCGCTACCATGAGTTTGGCATGTGCGACCGCCCGTTCTACATCAAGGTAACACCCTCCATCGGAAAAAGAATCGGGTGTGACGTTCAAGATGCCCATTACATGTGTATGTAAACCTAAAGTGAACGATTTGCCACGACAGTTCATGCGATTGGTTTTGCGGGCAGTTGTGGCCGGGGTCCGAGAATCTCATCAATTTCGTTGGTGACAAGTGTTTCCCGTTCTAATAGTGCGTCAGCGAGTAACTTTAAGCCTTCAAGATTCGTTTCCAAGATATCTCGTGCCTTATTATAGCACTCTGTTACAATATCATGGACGGCCTTGTCGATTTCAATGGCGGTTTTCTCACTATAATCCTGATGGACACTTAACTCTTTACCGAGGAAGACCTGTTCGTCACGTTTACCGTAGGTGAGAGGTCCCATGTGGCTCATACCCCATTGTGTAACCATTCGACGTGCGAGGCTCGTCGCTTGCTCAAAATCGTTTTGCGCACCGGTAGTTTGTTCCCCAAATATAATTTCTTCAGCAACTCTGCCACCAAGGGCAAAAATGATATGAGCGAGTAGACGGTTTTTGCTCATATTATGCCGTTCTTCAAGAGGAAGTTTCGCTGTTACACCGAGAGCTCTACCGCGTGGAACAATAGTGCACTTGTAGTTTGGATCACTTTCTGGGACGAAGTGTAGCATAAGAGCGTGCCCAGCTTCGTGATAAGCCGTAACTCGTCTTTCCTCGTCACTGATGACAAGACTACGTCGTTCAGGACCCATAAGCACGCGATCCTTTGCTTCATCAAAGCACATCATGTCAATTTCTTCTTTGTCACACCTTGCGGCAAGAAGTGCTGCTTCGTTTGCCATATTCTCAAGGTCTGCGCCGGAGAAACCGGGTGTTGCCTTCGCTAAGATTTCCAAATTGACGTTTTCAGCGAGTTTATAAGGGGGTTTTGTATGAACCGTAAGTATTGCTTCCCGACCGCGTACATCCGGAAGATCGACAACAATCTGCCGGTCAAATCTGCCCGGACGAAGGAGTGCTGGATCTAAAACGTCAGGCCGGTTCGTCGCCGCAATGAGTATTACGCCTTCAGATGCTTCAAACCCCTGCATCTCAACGAGAAGTTGATTTAAGGTTTGTTCACGCTCATCGTGTCCACCACCGATACCCGCGCCACGGTGTCTACCAACAGCATCTAATTCATCAATAAAAATAATACAGGGCGCGTTTTTCTTTCCAGTCTCAAACAGATCCCTGACACGGGACGCGCCTACACCCACGAACATTTCGACGAAATCGGAACCGCTAATGCTATAGAACGGCACGTCCGCTTCACCTGCGACAGCTTGGGCAAGCATTGTCTTTCCGGTACCGGGCGGTCCCATGAGAAGGACCCCTTTAGGAATTTTACCGCCGAGTCGTTCAAATTTTTTGGGTGCCTTCAGAAATTCGATGACTTCCTCAAGTGCTTCTTTTGCTTCATCGACACCTGCGACATCTTCAAATGTTACTTTCGTTTGGTTTTCGGTGTGGAGTCTGGCACGGCTTTTGCCAAAAGATAGGGCTCGATTCCCGCTTCCTTGCATCTGACGCGATAGGAAAATCATCAAACCTAAGAAAATAAGTAGCGGGACAACAGTTGTCCCAAAAATAAGCAAGCCTTGCGGGAATTTAGATGGCGGCTTGACGTTATAGTTAATTTCATTCTCGTCAAGTTTCGCTTGGATGTCATAATCGTCGATCGCGTCGCGGCTTGCTCTAAATTCGCCTTGCCATTTTGGAGGGAGATGGGTTTCTTGCTCTTCAGGATCCACGCTCCGCAGAATCTCAGTACGGATTTCATTGAGTATGTTTTTATTGAACTGTCCTTCAACCCATTCTTCATCTAAGACCAGATATCCTTCAAACAGGGATGAACCACGCGTTATGTATTGATGAAAATCAGAGGTCGCGAGCTGATAAACTGGATCTCTGCGGTTGAATAGTTGGTAAATGCCAAGGACGACGAGCCCGGCAACAACTACCCACCAAATCACCATGCTTCTTGTACTTTTATTCACAACCAATTGCCTCTCTGTTAAATTCTGAGCACTGAGAAAAAAATGATTTCAAACCTATTTAAAAGTATAACAGATTTTTTCCCAAATTTCAACTGAATTTAAAAAAATCGTCTATTTCCATATTACGGATGTGTTCTTAACGGTTTTAATTGGATAAATAATAACGATTAAGATATACTGTAATAGTATTATAGTGAAGAAATAAGAAATAGGTGCAACAAAATGTTTAGATCTGCGTTGGGACGCTTACGAAATCCTCCGGCGCGATAATAGTAAAACAAGATTCATTAATCTAATTGGATTGCATGCCTAATATCCTAACATAAAAATCGACGGGCGTGCCATAAAATCCCACCTTACAGGCTATTCTGGAAAAGAGGAGTTTATGAATTTTAACAAACAGATGCTTGCGACAATTATCCTTTTACTGACTATGGTGTCTTATGCATTAGGACATGTCACTGGCGGAAATCTTCAAAATTTTCAATATAATGCCGAACTCGCACCGGTTGCACCTATCGTAGATGGCTATCTTGATGATCCTGCTTGGGAAAAAGTGATTCTCGGGAAACTGGAACAAGACTTAATGAGTGGAGAGCGCTGGCGCGAATCCCACGATTTTACAGGAACCTTCGGAGCGGTTTGGCGAAACGGTTTCCTTTATGTCGCTATTAAATTAATAGACGATCAACTGGAAAACCGGCAAGCGAAACTGCTTCGTGAGGATCATCTTATTCTTTACATAGATCCACATCATTCGGGCAGAATGGAGGACCTCTACGAATTTAAAATCCCAATTGAAAAAGAAACGGGCACACTAAAATCGCCATTGACGCGAGTCGCATGGGGCAACGATGGACAGACATGTGAGTTAAGTTTTCGTCTTGACAATCTCGCAAGGAAGGGAAATAGTATCGGGTTCTTTATCGCCTATAACGATGTCGATAGTGGGCACCTTCAACACAAACCCGCTTGGGCACCAGAAGGTTATACTGAAGAAAACCGTGACCTTCCCGATCTCGTTTTCACGGCGAGGATCGAACCAACTCGGGAACAAAAATTAATCCAGTGGGGACGTATCAAAAGTCTCTATTAGTTTGCGACTATAGGGCGAGGCATGAAAACCTCGTCCTATGGTTAGTTAAATAAAATACCACTAAAAAGCACTGGGGAATTCGTGTATTATATCGGTAAAACTTTGGAATTGATGGGCATAGCGTGCTTAGGAGCAGGACTCTACTTAGGCTGTGTCAATCCGTATGGCTACAGTGAATCCAAAGCAATGGGCGTTGAGATGGGTTTCCTAACGCTCGGCGTTTTGGTTTTTTTCGTTGGAAGACTCATTGAGAAGCGACAATAATATAATCACTATTTACTTTTCCTGAACCTAACAAAAGCAGGATGTTTCTTGAGCCTTACACACCCTGCAAAGTAAGGTTCTTTGAAAGAGTTCCAACAGACTGGATTGGTTCCCCGTTGCTGATTGCGGTGTTACGTTTTTCTCGGCAGCCTTGAGTGCTGTTTCAGGGATATGTTATTGCCCTTGGGTCGGGGGGCCGCAATTGATCGTTAGCAGCACAAAAACGAGCAATGCAACGCAAGCCAATAGGGTTGAATATGGGACCCCGCAAGTAGTGCGTGGCGATTCTCTCGTGAAAAAAACAGATTACGTCTCATAATTTTATCTCTCCTGTGGTATAGAAACGATTTGCTTGAAAAATAGTTTGCTTGTAAGTTGTAATAAGTCAATATATTCTTTAATTTATTTTATAATATTATAGTTCTTTTATAACCTATTTGTGCCCTATAATCAACCAAAAAGTCAAATCGAATTTCAACGAAAAAACTTGTCTTAACTTTGCTAAATTTTGGTCTGAATAAACGTTGGCACTTCACAGAAGTGGATCAGTTTCTAACTGCTTTGCATAAGTCTTGACTTCTTTAAACTTCATACAGTTTATGAGGCAAATTTCCTTTGTCTCATTTGAGGATATACCATATCAACACCGCGCTAGCACTAAGGAAACCTATTCCAAAACCAATGGCGGTCCATCGCCACTTTCGTAGCTTTTTAAGCCGCTGATGTGCCCTATTTTTCCACACATTCACCTCCTCCTGCAACTTCAGTGCTGACGCGCCTTGGCGCATATCAGGATGCCAACGTGCTACTCGACTTTCAAAAATTGATCGTGGGATCTCAATGAACCAGTTATTGCGGCAGTTCTCAGAAAAAAACCAGTTATCCGGATCCGTGCCTGTCGCAAGGACTCCGAACTGTGTGTCGGTCGCGGAGAGAAGACCTTTCAGGTGTTCATGAGCCTCTAACACAGTTCCCATCAAGTCGGCCCCCTCGCAGATGACAATAACAATGAAATGGTTGTCATCACGAATTACATGATCTGCCACACCTCCGACCCCGGGAACTCCGAATCGAATCGGCAAATCTGTCAAAATCTCTTTGTCTGAAAACGGTAGCGTCCCTAAGTAGGTGGTAACGGCTTGCCGTATACGGTCACGTAGCATCATAATTTTTTTGGGCATCGTAGACGCTATGATAGTGAATACCTTATTCGTCTGGTTCTTTCCATTGGGCGTGTCTCTGAAGCGTGCGAGTATCAATGCTTAATGATTCAGCTGCCTCACGTAGGGAAGCGTATTGCTGTATACGTTTCTGAGCAACTGCACGTAGAATTTGATTCTGATTCATATTTTCTATATTCAGAAATTCCCCGTTTTCTATGTTTTTCTCCATTTTGGGAACCGATAGATTACCCCAAAAACCTGCTGTCTGCTTTGGAAGCTTATGCCTAATTGTGTACTGTGTCTCCGGAAGGAGGGTCTCCCATATTGCATTCTGTATCTCCTGGGGAAGTGTGTGCCATATAGAAATAAGGGTCTGAACGAATTCAGGATAAATCTCAGGGAAATCCTTAGGTTCGAGCTTGTTAGTCGTCGCGAGAGAGACAGCCGTCTGAACTGTGCTCCTCAACTGACCAATGTTCCCGGGCCACGCTGCCTGCTCAAGAAGGGCAAGTGTCTTTGGAGTAACCCCTTTAACACTTTTCCTGTATTCGGCTGAGAACTCGTTGATAAATGCGTCTACTAAAGGTGCGATATCCTCGGGACGCTCCCTTAGCGGGGGTAAGCGAAACGTCATACCTTTCAGGCGGTAATACAGATCCTCCCGAAATTCCTTCTCTTTAAGGACTTTCAGAATATTCTTATTCGTTGATGCGATAATATGAACATCCACGGTCAAAGATTCATTTCCTCCCAGCCGCGTGAGTGTTTCTGTGTCCAAGACACGAAGAAGCATTTTCTGCGCGTCCAACGACATTTCGAGTACCTCGTCTAAAAAGAGGGTGCCTCCGTTTGCAACTTCAAATGCTCCCTGTCGCTGACGGATTGCGCTCGTAAACGCCCCTGCCTCATGCCCAAAGAGTTCACTCTGCAGGAGCTCTGAGGAGAATCTACCACAGTTGATGGCAACAAAAGGCTTGTCACATCGGGATCCACTTTCGTGAATATATCGTGCGACACCCTCCTTACCAACGCCGGTTTCGCCGGTAATGAAGAAGGAAATTTTTGGCCCTTTAACCTTCTGAATAGTGTTGTAAATCGCCTGCATGGGAGGCGATGGTAATTGAATGAATATGGGTTGTCGCTCCATGATTGCTTCACCTAACTATGGAGTCCTTTCGTAGCGGATGAAACAGGGACATCTTGAGTATCTTTAAGCCCTGTCCTGCTTTTTTTGTCATTGCTTGGCATCTTAAAAGAGGGAAGGTAAATTTTACATTATTTAGCAGTACCTACCCCTTTTTCTTGACTGATAATCGAAATATAAGGAAGGTTGAAGTTGTACAATTGAAGATATTCCGTTATTGATGGATTGATTTCGATCAAGGTCTACTTTCTGGAATCTACAAATTACTTATATCTGGTGTAATAAATGCAGATTGTTTTGAGGAACTCCCGTACAACCTGCAAAGCGAGATTTATGCAAGGCTACCCTCGACAGACCGCTTGGCCAACGCGCGAGAAAAAGAACCGCTTTCGACCGATTGCTAATTCTATAGACATATTATTTATTTTTCACATTCGTAGCAAATTCCATGCTTACCTATACACATTTCACAGTTGGCGAGGCGGGAAGTTTCGATTCCATGTATTCACATATTTGCGGGTTCACTATAATTTTTCTGTTGTTTCAACCTGAGTTTCATAGGTTCGTTCTCCACAGATGTGTGCTCTCGGCTTTCTCAGTCCGCCACATCAAAATTGAATGTGTAGGCGCGCACGTTGATTTTCGCAGGGTCTTTCCCTATTCCTTACCGAAAACCTTGACAGCGTCGGTGTTATGGATCGTCTGGATGAGTCCGTCGGCATCCTGATTCCATGTCGCGGAAGCATCTGACTTGACCCCGCAATGCACCTCTAACATTTTACCAGATATAAAAAATAGCTTGACCGTGTGAGGAGCGATCCTTTCTACAAACTCAATGTGATCGGTCTCGATTAACACATCCCCAAGACGCAACTTCACCGGAGACCTCCTTGGCGTTCTTCAAGCCATTTCTTACCTACAATAACTCCAAGAATATTCCAGCATCCGATAAAAAACAGAGCCAACCCTATCCACGCGATAATTCTCAGAAGAATAATAACGTTCTCCAAAAACTCTTTAAATATATCCATTTATGCTTCTGCCTTTCGCGTCTTATGTCGGTTTATTGGTATCCAAAGTGAGAAAACCTATGATTTGCATGGACTATTAGGTTCACCTAACGGTTGCGATTTTCGCAAGTCCGGTGTGAAATGTTATCTTGTTCTTCAGCGTCGATACTCCATGCTTTCGCTTGGAGATGTAGATGCTGTTTTTCTTCAAATAAGTTGTTAAATCTGCTAAATGACTTCAGCGTGTATGGTTGATATATAGACTTTGGTTACCAACTTTTGATAGCGTTCCTATAGTGTAAAGCTCTAAAACAATCTATCGTAAATCGTAGTTGGACATACACAATAGGGAAGACAGGTAATACTGAATCCCATTTGAAATCGTGTATCAATACTTTTCGTAAGGACACTTGTGTGTCGCAGTGTTTTTGCTTGGGTGTTTTCCCCAGTGGAGTGTCTTTTGCAGGAGGCTACGTAGTAAGTCTTTGACTGGAAGCAGTGGTCGTTGATCGCACGAATGCTTCTGCTTAATGACTGCCGAAGTCTCGCTCTTTAGGGCAGGTCCTACCACGAAAAAAGTATTGACATAACTCCAATATGTAGATTCTCTCGACCGATCGAGAAGCAGTTAACGCACTATATTAGTTATAATAGGTCAATTTTTTTATTATTCAATAAAAAAATAATTAATCCTATTATAACTATAAATTATGTTATATTTTTTGGGAAAAAGCAAATTATATCTATAAAAATTGTTATTTTCCTTAAAAAATGCACAGACTTTTGGATTTTATCCCATTTTTTGTGAGAAAAATCTTCCCTCCAAAAAACGCCAATGCCAGAATTTGCTGATTCAGTAGAAAATTTTTGGAGATGCGCTGCAGTTTTTGTGTCTGAATAAATGAGCGGGGTTAAAAACAGGTGCGATTTCTTGAATGGAGATTACGCTTGGATAAAAAGTGGATATGCTCTACCTCTAACGAACTTAGAATTTGCCTGTGTTTTAGGCATCCCTTTTTAAAAATATCTTTGGAAATCTCAGAAGGCTGAGTGCAGATGTGGTTTGTTGGAGGTATGGCACGAAATCTGCTCAGCTAACACGAGTCGCCTGCTTTACCATTGATGTAAAAAGAGGGAAACACAAACCGGATCTGATATGAAATATGTATCTGATAGGTCTTGGGAAAAATAGAGTAAATCGCATAAAGTTTTGTAAAGATATTATAATATTATTATTTTAATTTTAAAAAATATGTCCCAATATAACTGTAATATAAATCCTGATTATGATTGACTTTATATCAATTTGAAATTTGACCAAAAATGACATTTTTGATAATATACATTATTAACTTATGTGAAAAGATGGAGTTATCAATGCCCCCCGATTTCTTGCAAGATATCATTGCCCGCTGTCATCAACGGCACGAAAAGCCTCTTGAGCAACGGAAGACAACCGTAACGCCTCTGTTTTACAAAGGGCTTCCTTACCACTTCACAGTCTATTGTGCGCACGGATACCCTGTGATGTTGCAAGACTTGGAAGCGGCAGGCATTTCCTTTATGCCGATAGGGCAGGCGCCTGGAACCGACCGCCCCCCGCGGTCTTTTGGGGGTGAACGGTTCTTGAAACGCCAACAGGCAACAGACTGGGATATCACTCAATGGCATAGGTCATGGGGGATGCAAGTGTATACAGGTATTCCCTCAGGACGCGATGATGCGCCATGGCATGACATTGACTTTAAATATGAAGCCATCTGTGCTGCCTCTGATGCCGTTCTTGATTGCGTTCAAGCACTTGTTAACGCAGTCGCGAACCCGTTGTTGACGATGTTAAAATCTGGTGGGTTGCGCTTTTCTTGTAGGATACCGGGGTACCTGCACCCGAACACCATGCAGGCACGGGTATATGTCTATAAAGGGAGCCCATCAGAAGAGAATCCGTACCACCACGATGCGTATCTTGAAATTTTGGGCGAGAAAGGATACAACTGCTGGGATGGGCGTTATGAAATCCTGCTTGGAAATTTGTTAGATCCGCCTGTGATTCCTAAAGAGGTTCTCTTTGCCCCTATCGATGCCCTTCGCGCGAAACTTCGCGAACCTGGTTCCCAAAGTCTACAACACATGGAGAGAATCCCCGACGCGCCCTACTCTCTCGGATCGGGTAAACTTGATCTCGCCAAAGAGGCGTTTTTCAAGCGTGGGTTCTCTTATGTCAGACAAGAGGATGGCGTTCACTATTGGCACCGACACGGTAATGAGAGTGGTAACACAGAGGTCTCCTTGTGGGAGAATGAAGAGGGTGTGTGGATGTGTGCATCTACATTTGATACGGATATCCCTGTGGAGGCAACGCTCATCACAGATGTCTGGAAGGATACGGGTATCCTACCGCCGATTCCGAAGACGGGGCTCCCTATAGACGATAAAGTGCTTGCTGTTCGGGAAGGGAACCTCAGTCCACTATCACTAAAACGTCCGTCTCCGGTGTTACACAAGTCGAAACCTACGGAAAAGATTGATGAAACGCCAGAAGCAATTAATGTTCAGGTGCAACGTGCTTTTGATAGGAACGTGCGCGTCCTCGGATGTGTTCCCGAGATAGACGTAGAGAAAACTCGTGAAGTGGAACCCTTCCTGCGTAAGGCAATCTGTTTAAGAGTGCCCAGTGCTGAACTTGGGGAAGCAGCTGAGCAATTTCTTCAAGACCGAAATGTGGGATCGGTTACAGGGTGGCGGGATCGGATGTATCTCTGGGATCAGGTGAAAGCTATCCCCGCTGATGTGCGCATGGCAACCCCCTTTCAGCGTGGAAATGTCTGCGAGGATCCCGAGCGGTGCGAAGCAATTGAGCAAAAGGGAGGGGACCCGAGCGAAATTATCTGTCCACAATGCCCCGTCTATACAGCATGTCGCGAGCGTGGCTATCTATCACAATTCTCTACATTCCAAACGACTCACGCACAAATATTAGGGAATTTTCGACTGTTTTTGGATCCACAGTATGCCAAAAGAGTGGAACAACTTCTCGAAAGGCGTGATGGAACACAACCCCTCTGTATCATCAATGTCAAGAGAGAGAATGCATTGTTACTTAGATGCCAACTCCCGAGAACCACATTGAAGGAGTGGGTTGTCAACTGGCAAGGCAGTGCCTTAGGGAACTTTGCGATAGTGCTACTGAATGCGGTAGAAATCAGAGACAGATCCCACGGTAGCTTTACCAAACGCCTCCGAACAGTGGTCCAGACCTTTGAATGGCTGGAAGAAGAAATTGTCCAACAGATGTGCCACATCAATATACAGGGGAGAGTGGTCGCACGCGGAGCTATTGATGCGGAGACCGGTGCGGAATTAGCACGCCATACAATTGAGTTTGCGCGAGGCATCTCTGCTTATATTCCTTTGGACACAGCAGCAGCGGATAGATTGGCTGCGGAAGGGGTGCCCTTTTTTCGACTCGACGCTTTTGTGCCGAACGAAGACATGAAAATTCTGATGTCAATAGCCGATGCCGTCAGGTTGGGTATTTTGGACGCGGCGACTGTTGAAAACATTCAGGAGTTCCCAGTGGTTTGTGCGGATCCAAGCTGGACGTTTTGGGATCAATTCAGGCGTTTCTTTACACATTACACGAGGGACGCTGATGCCCCGATGCGATGGGAGGACGAAGCACTACAGTTCTGGGTACCGCCGGTCCTCCATCCGAGCGTCAAACACCTTTTGGTCAATGCGCCGATTCTCTACGGTGAACATTTACATCGGGCGTTCTTGGATGCAGAAACCGAGAGCCTTCACAGGCAACCGATGGCGTGGGTTCCCGGAAACTCTGTTTTTCAGATTCGGACCAGTATTTATCCACGGGAGACAATTTTAGACTTCAGCAGCACTTGGGACGTTATCGGGATGTCTGAAACGGGGCAGCACATTTTTTCCAGAATTCAAGCTGAAATAGAAAGGGATCCGAATATTAAGCATGGGATCATAACCGTTCTTTATGCACTTGAGCAACTGAAAAGTATAGCGAAAAACGAGAATGTCTGTTTCTTGACGGAGTTTCGAAGGCTGGAAGGATTGGAAACCGCTTTTCAGGAGGCACAGGTCATCTGGATTGTTGGTATGCCGGAAATAGGACCTCGCACTCTATTGGAATTCACTCAGGTCTACTTTGGAAACGACGAGGAGCCTCTCTCTTATGAAATGGAACCTAAGTCCTACCGTTACAAAGACGCGCGCGTCCAGAGCGTTCATGAAAAAGTGGTCATCCGTATATTCACAGAGATTATGGAGCTGGTTCAGCTGAACCGTTCAGCAAACAAGAAAGTTATGTTGATTACGGGGTTCCGAATTCCTGAGATCACCGACAGACCTGAAACGCTCCTTTTTGATTGGAAAGATTTCGATGTCGCCGGTGGGTTAGACAAACTCGCTGAGGTGGTAGCGATACGTCAACAATTTGAGACCGAACGCGATAATCTGACGGCTGAATCCAGCAGAAAAGAGGTAGAGCGGGTTCTGGGATGCTCTCCAAGGCAGGCGAATAGAGTTTTGCAAAGGATGGGGAAAATTTCACGTGTTCCTTTCCGTGAGCAAATTCTCGCACTTCTTGCCGATGGAGAGAAAAAAACACCCGAACTCACGGAGGCGATTCAGGGACACCCAAAAGCAATAAATACAGAACTCACACGCCTTGTAGAAGCAGGTGAGATTATAAAGGTCAAGCGGGGTGTCTATAAACTTCCAGAATCTTAGAACGGGAGGATTAGTATTATCAGCGTAGACATTCTCGGTCATCCAGATGAAAATTTAGAAAGACTATTAAAATGTTACAATCTGAATTTGTCTCCATCACAAGCGGATAATCGCAATCCCCTGCTCGCCTGCAACCGAATAAAGAAGCCATGTTTTTCCATCCTCACAATAGATCGCTGGATCGCGGAGCTCATGCACGCGTTCGCGATCTAACCCACCTGTTGACGGTCTAATCGGCAAATCTACACCCTCAAAATCGTATTTTGGCGCGATAACCTCTATTGGCTCAGATGGAGTCCAATCGTTCCAGTCATTTGTCAACTGCACAGTGCTTTTACGGATGCGCTCTGGGCTATCTCCGTAAAGTGAGTAGTAAACAGTCAATGTATCCCCGTCAAGGAGGTTCGCTGTGTGACGCGGGAATCCTGTGTTGTCCTCTTCCGATTTACGTGGAAAGAGCGGTGTATCTCGCGGAATGAACGTCGCTGTCCATTCTGGGGTTTGCGCACGACTTATCCAACCGTGATATGTCGCATAGGGGTGTCCGTTCCACCAAAAGACCCGAAAGTAGGCACCGTTTCGCTTATCCAGTGTATTTGAAGCGGTATAATTCACGCCGTCAGTGGAGGTCGCCCAACAACTTGCTTGTCCTCCACCGTAGGTTCCGTGAAAATACATAAAGAAGCGGCGGTTTTCCTCATCTATGTGGACATCTGGCGAAGCGATATGATCGCGTCCCTGAAATACGGTATTATCTCGATGCAATACGCCGGGTTGATAGATCGTGTACGGTCCTTCAATTGCATCAGCATACGCCAATCGGATATAGGCACCGCGATGATGTGCGAAGTAGAGATAATATTTTCCCAAAGGACCACCTCTGGAACGGTCTACCCATTCTGGCACGCGAACGAGTGAAGGTCCGTTGATATTGGAAAACCCATGTTCCCTGTCAATTTCAGGCATATCTGGATGAATCAGCAGCGTTCTTTGCATATTTCTCCTCTCTCTATTTCCTTAATCGTGTGGATGGAAGCGATATATCTCTTGACACTCTTCAGACATGCTGTTCCATATCTCTTCCGGTACCCGCGAAGAAAAGATTTTCGGGGCATCCGGATAATGATGGAACCTCCGGAAATAGACGAGGGCAAGCATGTGCCGGATAGTTTGCGAGTGGTTCGGCATTGCTCGGTGCCAGCATCGCATGTCGCGGACAACAACAGAACCGGCAGGCATCTCTAACTGAAAAGAGGGGTACTGTGCTCCGCGTTCTTCCTCACAAACGTTATAGGGTGAATTACGTACTGCCGCGTCATCAACAATAAGATGCGAACTTGGCCACACCTGAGTGGCACCGTTTTCCACTGTAAAGTCGACGAGTGGAATGTTAACGACAATTGTACAAACCGGCAGCGCAAACGGCAGTTCAGGAAAAAGTTGCCCTGAATCTCGGTGAATCCATTGTATATCGCTCCCGGGCCGCGTGCTGTTGCATCCATAAGGCAGATATGCGAAAATTTTTTCGCCCATTGCTGCTTTCATAATCGGTATCGCGAACGGGTTATCAATGATACGTGGATCCATGAACGGCATTTTTAGCATCGGGTTTTCACCGTTCTGTGTTTCCTCCTCGTTATTGAGTACAGTTTCCATAGCGACATCGAGATCTGCTATCCAATCGCGTGGCAAAACGCTTTCAATGACTACCAATCCAGCCTCGCGTAAGAGACGCACGCCTGCATCAATGCTTTCTGGCGTGGGTTTGTTTTCAGCGCGTTCCTGATCGGAGATTTCCAGTTTCGGAATATTTATTGTTCGTCCTGTAGTTTCCATGTGCTACCCTTGCCCTTCTGGTTGGTGGGGAATGCGTTGGCGAATTTCGATAGTTTGACGGCGCGTCTCTGATTCCGGAATGTCCATGACGACCAGCAAATCGACATCTGAATCTTCAGTTGGCGTGCCATACTCATAGGATCCAAAGAGAATGATTTGCAGTGGCGCGAATTTACGAACGATGTCATCACAAGTTGCTTGGAGGTCTTCCCGAGTAATCATCTGCTCTGCCTCTTTCCTGATTCTACGGTCCAACGAAAGAATCACCTATCCTCGCAGAAATTCTGTCTGCTGTCCGGCAAAATGCCGTGTGGATTTCTGACTTGGACGGATTCTCCATTCAGCTGGCATCCGAACGAGGGTGTTAATGATATTAGGATTCTCAAAATATGCATCGTCTATCTGCCAGAATTGGAGGCGCGGATACTTCTGACCGTTATGCGTGAAACTGCCCATATTTTCAGCCTCTTGTCGCATGCTGGGGCTAACAGGTTCAAGTGAAATAAAGATGCCGATTTCTGCGTTGTGCTGATCCATCACATGGCAAAAGGCGCGCACCTGAGTGAGAGTAGGTCTACCGGTTTTGACCTCGGCGAGAATGCGTGCGTCTGTCTCCTTCATCTGCCGCGGATTCCATAATGTGACATACCCGACACCATCAAGTCCACCATCGCCGACATCTCGAGTAGGCTTCAATCCGAGTCGCGTCACTGCCCAATTCGAGAAGTCATGATATTTGCGTTTATCGCCTTCTTTCAAAAGTTTGCGGACCTCTTGCATATTCGTAGGATAACCTATGATTTGGTAGTTTATTGAGGGTTTTAACCCGTGCCGATCTTTCAATCTCTCCCGCATCGGATCTAATGCGAGGATGGTTATATCTATACCAATCCACTGCCGTTTGAGCGTGTGTGCGGCATCAATAGTAGTACCACAGCCACAGAAAGGGTCAAGAACGACATTTCCTTCGTTGCTTGAGGCTTTTATCATACGTTCATAGAGGATACGCGGTTTTTGCGTAGGATAACCGAGACGTTCTACGGAAGTTGAATTTTGCTGGAAAGACATTATATCCGACCAGACATCTGTTAACGCTACCCCTTTTGTCTGGTTAAGATATTGGCGAGCCTTGCCCGGTCTATCATCCCGATAATGCCGACCTTGTTCATCAACTTTCTTGAATCGTCTAATATATTCAGGTTTATGTGGTTGGAAAATTTTGTTGAACACGAAAGCATCTGTGCTTTTTGTGTAATAAAGGATGACATCATGTCCTCGTATAAAACTGTTTACTTGGCTTTTATAGCCAGAGGCTGTGTTCAAATTCCAAATGAGTTCTCGCCTAAAATTCTCCACACCAAAAATCGCATCCATAATACCTTTGAGATAATGACTTGCAGTCGGATCGCAGTGCAAATAGATACTTCCATTTTGGGTGAGTACTCGGTGCATCTCAGCAAGTCGAGGTCCCATGAACGCGAGATACGCCCGCATTTCACCCCGACTCCCAGACACAACATTTTGCAAGACGAGGTCGTACCCCTTGAGGCAATTATTGAGTGCACTGTAAGTTTCGTTGGTGTAGGCGCGATGCTCGATATCGGCGCGGGCATCTTGTGCTGCGGTATCCCAGGTCCATGTATCCGTAAAAGCCTTCTTCTGCGCGAGGGAATCATCAATGAAAGCATTGTAGTCACGCCCACTATTGAAAGGCGGATCGGTACAAATGAGATTTACTTGTTCGTCTTCCATCTCGCGTAGGATTTCAAGGTTATCGCCGAAATAGAGTTTGTTCATTCTAAGACACTCCTACGGTGCGGGAATTAATTTCATAAAGCATATCATTAATTTCAGTTATAAGTCGTTCATTACCAGCATTCACAGCCATTGGCAATACTGTTTCGAGATCCGATTTTGCCTCGGTGAAACGATGGAGGCGAAACTTCGACTCTGCCCTATGATAGTATGCTTGTGCATAATTAGATTCCAGATGAATTGCTTCGTCAAAGTCAGGAATGGCGAGCTCATACTGCTGAAGGTTGTTCTTCATAAGTCCTCGGTTGAAATAGGCTGTTGCATGATTGGAATTATGGCGAATCGCCTCGTCAAAGTCGGCAATGGCTTCTTCAGCCTGTCCGAGTTGAGATTTCACTATTCCTCGGTAATAATAGTCATTTGCGTAGTTAGGTTGTAAGTTAATTGCCATGTCAAAATCGGCAATAGCTTCCTCAAGTTCCGTTAGTTGGAATTTTGCAATTGCGCGCCAACTGTAAACTTCGGCATTATCAGGGTTCCTGTCAAGTGCCGTATCAAAGTCAACGATGGCTTCCTCATCTCTTTCTAGTTGGTACTTAGCAAGCCCACGATCGTAGTAAACTTCGGCATTATCAGGGTTCCTGTCAAGTGCCATATCAAAGTCAACGATGGCTTCCTCATGTTGATCCAACTGAAATTTCGCAAGTCCGCGTTGGTGATAGGTTTCTGAATCATTAGGATCCAAGCGAATTGCCATATCATAATCATCAATAGCTTCCTTATATTCACCTCTTTGGTGTGCCTCATAGGCACGTTGGTAATATTGTGTAGTACTGAGTTGTGTGTATGGCACATCTTGACTGTATTGCCTTGCGAAACCGTCAAAATCAGGAAACAACATATCTGGAGTAATACCATATATTCGTTGCAAGGATTCCCGGATCTCTTCCTTGCTACTTTTATCAATAAGGCATTCTTCATCGGGATTAATTTCGATTTCAAGAACTCCAAACAGGAAGATAGATTGCTGCGCGATAATACGCTCGTTTTGCTGCTGTCGAGGTTGCCATTGATAAAGTCTTTTATTGTCTAAGGAAAGCTGATCAATCTTTTTTTCTAACGACTCAAGTGTAATGACGCTGAATTCCCCAGCCCGCCCTATGAACTTGGGATCATTCGGTGGAACGGCAACGACCTTACCATATTTTGGAACGTTTTCTGAACTTTTCTTGCAAGCAAACCAGAGCGCGATTAAGGCATTGTAGGTGAAGTCCATTAAGAAAGTAGCTGCTCCATAGTGCTGAAATTCAGCAAGTACTTCCAAATCCTCCAGTTTTCTCCCCTTTTTCTGGTCGTGCCCGCGGAAACGCGCGTCTCTGATTAAATCCTTATTGATTTGGAGGAATTTCTCAAAATCTCCTTCCTGTTCTTCGTCGTTGTCCCGTCCCTTTTTAATGCGGCGGTAAGCAGACGCGTCAATTTTGTAATCTGCACTTGATACACCTCGAAACAGATATTGTTTGGAATCCTCTCCGGAATCAAATTGAGCTGCCCATTTCATAAATTCATTTAGTGTTTTGACGTAGTATGTTATGTGCCAAACGCCATACGCCGAATTTGCTGCGAGTCCAGATTCTTTCATGGATCTTAGAGCTGATTGGATAATATTTGAGCGAACTCCTGAATTCATTCCACCACGTTGGTGATGCTGCTCAAAAACGGTATTCACAATTTCACGCCTCTGAACAGTCTGACCTCCAAATAATTCTTGGATGAGTTTACGAGCACAATCTGTCGTAAGATCTCCTCCAAAACATTGATACTGATTATTCATAATTTCTTTTATGTCTTATAAAGTTGGGTCACTTCTACTCTTAGATGTATATGTAAGGTTTATTAGATTTGACGCGTGTTTGGAATGCTTATCCGGATTTTCAGATTCAACCCAACCTACAATGCTACGTCGCTTCGCATAAATTGGACGTAGTAAACACAATGGCTGAAAACTGATAATTTTCATTATAGCGTATTTATCATAAACTTTCAATAGAAATGTGGGTTTTAACGCAACCAACGAAAATGAGAAAAAATTGTTGTTTTCTCCTGCGAATTCGTATAAAATAAAACAAACTTTCAAGCTACATCTGATTAGTGTTCGTTTCAGAACCACATTTACAGGTAAAGGAGCGTGTAATGACACCTGAAGTCGCTTTACAAAAACGGGAGCAAATGATTGAAGAGGGTTTCTGCATTGTTGATGATGTTCTGACAGAGGAATTTCTACAGGAACTCCGAGACGAATCAGAACGGCTTATCGCAGGACACGTGGAACCGGAGGATGTTATCTATCAAGGACAGCATGTCAACGTCCGCGGTGAGGATAACGTACATATTCAAAAATTGCTGGAGTGGCAACTATCACGTGACGCACTCGAACAAATCGGATTCGGGGATTTTGTATCATCCGGCGGGATTATTATTCTGACGAAGGAATCCGGAGGTCCCCCACTCTATTGGCATCAAGATTGGATGCGCTGGAACGATCCGCTGAGCTGCGCCCCCTGGCCTCAGACGATTTTCCTTAATTATTATCTTACCGATACAGACCGGGAAAATGGCTGTCTAAAGGTTATTCCGGGGACACACCGCAAGCGAATCGATTTACACGACATATTGGTACCAGCGCATGAGCAGGGCGCGCGGTTTATTGATGAAGATCATCCTATCATGTTCAGTGACCACCCGGATCAGGTGGATGTCTGTGCAAAGGCTGGTTCGTTGGTAATGGCAGATGCTCGCATCTTACACTCCGCTCACAGAAACTTCACCGATGTTCGACGCACGCTAATTCTCGCGTGGCATAGCCGTCCGAACACCGTGCCAGACTATTGGGATAGCGAAATTCCGGAAATTGTTGCGAATCGCGACGAAGATGCTAATTATCCGATGTCTCGTATTCCTGGTGATTTATTGCAGCCATAACACAGAGCAGCACTTCTAAGATATGGAGCGGAGATGATTCCGATTGACCTTTCCAATAGAATAGCGGTAATCACTGGCGGTTCAGGTGCGTTAGGACGTGTTATGGTGAGGACCTTGGCGGAAGCGGGTGCGGATATTGCAATCTGCTACTACAGGGACCAAGAAACAGCCCGCCTTCTACAAGATGAAATCACCGCCAAAGGGGTCCGGGCAGCCATAGTCCAAGCGGATGTCACGGATCAGGACTCGATAAACGCTATGCGTGATGCCGTCTCAGAGCGACTCGGTTCGGCGGACATCATCGTCAATAACGCTGTGATTCAGTATAACTGGACCTCGGTTTTAGAACAGTCCGCTGAGGACTACGAGAGCCAGTTCCAGTCATGCGTCCTGCATAATGTATATATGGCACAAGCCTTTGTCCCTGGAATGATCGAATCAGGATGGGGACGGGTTGTCAGCATTAATACAGAGTGTTCAATGCAAAACTTCGCAACTCAAAGTGCCTACACATCGGGCAAGCGAGGTATGGACGGTGTCTTGCGAGTGCTCGCTAAAGAGGTAGGTGCACACGGTGTCACTGTCAACCAAGTTGCACCGGGATGGACTGTCAGCGAAAAAAGTGAAGCGAGTGCGTCCGACGAACATTATTGGAGTAAGGTGCCGATGCAACGCCGTGGCACTGCCCAAGAGATCGCCAACACCGTGCTTTTCCTCGCCTCAGACCTCGCGAGTTACATCACAGGTGCGTATATTCCAGTGTGCGGTGGGAATGTGATGCCCACAATTTGAGGAATTTATTCCATGGAATTAAAAGTTTGCGCCCTCGGAATCTTGTTCAGGAATAAAGAAATTCTGTTGGGTAAAAGGGCTAAACACCGAACTTCTTATCCGAATGTTTGGGATATGATCGGTGGACACTGCGAAAATGGTGAAACACTGCCACAGACACTCATCAGAGAATTGCAGGAAGAAATCGGTGTTATACCAATCCAGTTTCAACACATCGCGACACTATTTGATTCCAACAACGACCACACTTACCATGTATTTGTCGTAACGGATTGGAAAGGCGAACCGGATTGCTTACAACCGGAAGAGCACTCAATTATCGGATGGTTTGAAATCACTGAGGCGTTAAAATTGGAGCTTGCCTTACCTGTATATCGCGATTTATTCGTCAGTCTTGAAGACCGCTAATCAATTGCATATTTTACTGTAGAATCAATCGAGGGAAATATGGAACGACATAAACTCGAGTACGAAGTACTAAACGACCACAATCCAAATGCGGAAACTGGACAACATTGGGAAATTGAGGTGCACGCGAACCCCGAAGAATTGCAGACGTTCGCCGCAATGGGTTATCTCGTTCGTGAAGGACTCTTTCAGGGACATGCACTCCAAAAATTAAGAGATGCCCTTGATCGCTTAGAGGAACGTGAATCGGAAAAGCGAGACAGTGCGATGGCTGGTAAACGGGGGTGGGGCTTCATTCCGCGGCACTTGATGGATAAAGATGAAGTATTCTTAGAACTCCTGAAATTTCAACCGACTTTATCAATTGCCCGTGCGATGATGGGACCGCTTGTGCGGTTGCGGGGTTTGAGTGCGCGCATCAGTTATCCGGGTGAAGATCGAGAGCAGCAAACACCGTGGCATCAACACATGCGTGTGATCTCGAATCCGATTCCACCGTGGTTCTCACGTCCACACTGCATCGATTGCCTCATCTATCTTGATGATTTGAACGAGGATACCGGTGCAGTCGCTATTGTCCCAGGATCACATAACTGGTTAGACAAGGCGACACCGAATGTCTATGGACCTGTGGAAGACGAGATTGAACTACGTGTGAAAGCCGGTGGCGGTGTACTGATCCACGGTAATCTCTGGCATCGTGGTTTACCAACGCTCAACGCCAAGCGGCGAATGTTAATTTTAAGTTATACGCCGACCTGGTTACGGAAGTCGCCACACGGCGGAGAACAACCTGAAGACGGGTTAACCCACATCTTCCTTGAAGATGCAGATCGGGAAGAACGGATGCTGTTAGGTGTGGGTGGATATTCCTAAACCGCAGGAGAAATTATCGAATGAAATATTGTTTGTCTTTAATCGTTTTTCTCTCTACTTTCGCAATATGTTTGCCTATTTCTGCCCAACACCCGGATGCTGTTGGCATTTGGTTTTTCGATGAAGGGGCTGGCAATGAAGCTTCTGATAGTTCTGGACATGAGCACACTGCTAAAATCGCTGCTGGAAAATTGGAATGGGACGATGGTAAAATCGGAAAGGCGGTCGGTTTTAAGCCCGGGACTTATCTTGAAGCCGAACATACAGACACCTTGAATCTCAAAACGTTCACAGTTGCCGCGTGGGTTAAATTCCGCAATGATACAGGGGGTGGTGAGCAGAACATCGCTTACAAACAGGTAGGGAATGACCGAGCAACCCGAAACTATACTTTAAAAATGTGGGGCGGAAAAATCTACGGTATCTTTGCCAGTGACGGTAACACAGATGCCGTTGAATTGGAAAGTGCCACCAATGTCGTTGATGAGAAATGGCATCACGTGACATTAACCTATGACAAAAAAGCCCTGAAGTTATATGTGAATGGTAAAGAGGAAGGTTCCGGGGATTTCACGAAAGATCCCGAAACAAATGACGCACCGCTTCGCATCGGTAACGGCATTGATGGGCTTATTGATGAACTTCAGATTTTGAGCGTCGCTCTCTCTGTAGACGACATCAAAAGTGATATGAATAATGGGATACAGCTCGCAGTCAAAGCAAATGGGAAAGCAGCAACAATATGGGGATACCTGAAAACTCAATGGTAAGGAACCACACGACGCGGTGAGAAAGATATGGAACCCGTCATTAGAAAAGCAATCCCAGATGACGCAAAAGCCGTTGCAGCGGTGATTAACTCAGTCATTTTGGAAGGGCAATACACCGCATTAACCAACCCATTCACAGAGGAAGAGGAACGCGCCTTCATCACCGGACTCTGCGATCGAAGTGCCCTGTTCGTCGCCGAGGTAGATAGCGAGATTGTTGGGATCCAGGTCATTGAGCCAGATGCCTTAGCACACTACACAGATTCGATGCAGCATGTCGCAACGATTGGCACGTGGATACAGACGAGTTTTCGCGGGCGGAAGATTGGACAGTTACTCGCTGAGGTATCTTTCAGGTTTGCACGCGCGAAAAACTTCAGAAAGATCGCTATTCAAGTGATAGCAGACAACACGCGAGCCCTTCGGTTTTATGGCAATCTTGGCTTTCAAAAAATTGGGACCGCCAAAAAACATGCGAAACTTGCAGGTGGTTTCCGTGATGTGATCTATCTGGAAAAATTCCTGACAGATGACTCCTAAACGCGGCGTAACCCTTCGAGCGGTGCTGATAGGCTTGGTGTTTATTCCTCTCAACGCCTATCTCGTTGTGCAATTAGAAACAGTGTGGGGTATCGGCGATCCCACGACAATGACGATATTCTTCAATGCTGTCTTCTGTTTCTTTCTCGTCATCTCCCTGAATCTGTTATTTCTCCGATGGATACCCAAAAATGCATTAAATCAAGGTGAGTTGCTGACAATTTACAGCATTCTGATGGTGTCTATATCAGTGAGCGGACAGGATTTTACGCATACCATTTTTGGCACTTTGGGCAATGCCCGATGGTTCGCTACACCTGAGAACGAATGGGCGACTTTGTTCCTAAGCTACCTTCCACAGTGGCTTGAACCTTCTGAAAAAGCATTGGAAGGCTATTTTTCGGGGGAGTCTTCATTCTATACGTCAAGAAACATCAAAGGGTGGATTCAACCGTTAGTGTGGTGGACGCTCTTTCTAACAGTCCTGTGCTTTGTGATGATTTGCATCAATAGCATCATCCGCCGGCAATGGGTAGAACAGGAAAGATTGACATACCCATTAGTCTACTTACCTTTTGAAATGACGCAGGCATACTTTTTCAAAAATCGGCTCTTATGGCTCGGTTTCGGCATCGCTGGAGCAATCAATCTTCTCAACGGTCTAAATGCTCTCTTCCCTGTTCTCCCTGAAATTCCGCTCTCCTATAATCTCGCGACACATTTTATAGAACGCCCTTGGAATAGCATTCGAGGCTGGCCCGGTATGCCTGTTCAAGCGAATCCTTTTATTATCGGGCTTACCTTTCTCATTCCTCTTGGGTTGCTCTTTTCCTGCTGGTTTTTCTATTTTATATGGAAGCTACAGTACATCGTTGGCAGTATGGTTGGTGTTAACGTTCCACACTATCCGTTTGCAGATCAGCAGGTATTAGGCGGGTATTTAGGAATCGTTGTTGTAACAGTGTGGCTCGCGAGAAAGCATCTGTGGCGTGTCCTGAAAGGGGTGATAAACTCAACATCAGCCTCTGACGATGCCACCGAACCGATGCGATATCGGACAGCAGTCTGCGGAACACTGTTAGGCATCGCCTTCTTAATCGGTTTCTGCTATCAAGCTGGAATGTCCTTGAGTTTTGCCTTCGCATTTTTCGGCATTTACTATCTTATCCTGTTCGGATTTACGCGGATGCGGGCTGAGCTTGGTCCCCTTATGCATGGTATCCATTACTTCGGTCCTTTCCAACTCATTGTAGCAACAATTGGAAGTCATCGTATCTCCCCACAGACGCTAACTGTCGCAGCACCGTATTGGACACACACGAAAGAATTCCTAAACAAGCCGATGCCAGCCTATTTGGAAAGCTTCAAACTGGCGGAGCGAGCGAACGTTAACGCTGGCAACGTTGCGATAGATACGCGTAGACTCTGGAAGGTATGCCTGTTGGCAACGTTTCTATCAATTGCTGTAACACTCTGGGCATTCCTTGAACTCGGCTACAAATGGGGCGGACCCGGGGCGTGGCGGGGAAACCTTGCTTACAACGCTATTGCGCGAGTGCTGAAACAACCGACAGATCCAGATTTCGCACAACTCGGTGCGACAGGCTTTGGTATAGTATTCATCCTTGTTGGGACTGCCTTGCGGTTAAGATTTCTCTGGTGGTCCCTCTATCCACTTGCCTACCCACTCGCTGGCTATTACTATTTCAACTATCTCTGGTTTCCGTTTCTCGTCTGTTGGTTGGTAAAGTGGATAACTCTAAAATACGGCGGAATTCATGGGTATCGTAGAGCGGTGCCACTATTTCTCGGGCTGGTTCTTGGAGACTTTGTTTTAGGATGTATATGGACAATCCTTGGCTTATTGACAGGTGAAGCGACGTATATGTTCCAAGAATTGGTTATATTTCCACAGAACTTGTCAGCAGCAACCGAATATGCTTTGTCTTGAAACAGGAGATTGAATCCACGGGTTTTGATGGTGTGGATAAAGAAAGAAAAAATTGTTGTTTTTTTATTTTTTTTACTATATATTGCAATCAGTGGATGTTGACCGCGTGAGATCAAACGGACATCTCAATTGTATAGTGTCGTACAATGTCAGTACATGAGAACACCTTTTAGCGATTTGATCTGTGACAAGATAGAAACACTATAAAGGTATTCCCGTGACTTTGAAAGCAACCTCAAGGTGTTTATACCGTTTTAGGAGCAACTTTGGTTATTGCAATCGTAACTCGATGCATCCTCAATGAGCCATTCCTATGTTGCTTTCGTTTATTTAGTCAAATCTATTTGGAGAAAGTTTACCTTTTCCGCCTTTTGAAATATGAACAGCTTTAACAACGCACACTGAGACGTATGCCTCTTATTACAGAAGGAGACACCCAATGAAAACTGCTCTTACGTTTAGCTTAGTGATGTCAGTGCTAATTTTAATGGGACCGGTGTTGATGACCGATGCCCAAGTGGTCAAAGAGGATGATCTCATCATCTACTACAGTTTCAACAAAGACACCCTCAAGGGTGATGATGTCGTTGATGTATCCGGTAATAAAAATGACGGACTTATCAAAGGCAACGCTATCAAATCGGTGGCAGGCAAGGTTGGAGAAGGAATGGAGTTTCCCGGGGTGAGTTCAGATTACATTTCAGTTCGGGAACACCAGTACGCTGATCCGATTGAAGAGATTACCCTCGCTGCATGGGTTAAAACGGGACAGAGAGGCATGATTGCGTCATGGGACCGGAGCGAATTCTTCCGTTTTGCTGTCGGGGATGACGTAGGTGGAAACAACGGCACAACTTTTGTTGCTTTTGACACCTGTTGTCCATGCTGCCATGACTGGTTCGGTAAAACGGATGTTGCGGATGAGAAATGGCACCACCTTGTCGCAACATCTGATGGTAAAGAACATCGGATATACGTTGATGGCAAATTGGATGAGAAGGTAGATGCCCCCGCTAAAGTCATTGGTGCAGGGCTGGCGCGGTTCGGATTCATCGGGATTGGCTCAGAAGCCGGCGCGTTTGACGCAGCTACGGGACCGACATGGGCGTATGGCGGAATTCTGGACGAGTTTATGTTGTTCCACCGTTCACTTTCTGAGAAAGAGATTGAACACCTTGCCAACGGACCTGAGAACCCGTTTGCAGTGGATCCTCAAGGCAAGTTGAGTACCACTTGGGGATACATTAAAGACATCCAGTAGAAGTAGAAAGTTAATGGGCGGCATCACAGTGCCGCCCATTTTTTTGCTTTCCAAACAATCGTTTAGGCATCAGACGCGGTGACTGCTTCTTGAACACCGGGCCATTCGTTCCAAATATTGGTGTAGGCATCATAACCGTTTTTCTCACAATCAACGTGACGTAGGCGAAAAATAACAGCGTAGCGAATATCAGCCGCCGCGTTGGGTGCCGCCGTGTGAACGATCTGGTGGTGTGTCAGGATTACATCCCCTGCTTTACCAACTATCTGCGTTGGTCCTTCAGGTAGTTCCGGTTTCGGCATCCCGTTTGCCAACATCTCATGTCCTTCCTTTTTGAAATAGTCAGCGAAGAAACTATGCGATTTGGGCCAAACAGTGAAGTTTCCGCTATACGGTTCCGGCACATCCGCGAGATAAATCACAGCGAGTGCAGTAAATCCACGTCGATAAACCCCTTTTGCCATTCCATTTTTACCGCTCCCTAACCCATCAAGGTGTCCGTGTGGCTCATTTGGATCCACGCGCAACGGACCCGGAAAACGCAATGCGATCTGTCCTGAGTTCGGAATTTGAACGTTCCCTTCACCCATTAACGACTCCGAAAGTCGGAGTATAGGCGTTTTACTGAAGAGATCGACGATCTCAGGGGCTTCACGAATTTCGCCGCAGTAGGATTGCGCACGGTAGCGTTCTAAGTCCCCTTCGTTCATACCAACAGCACCGATAGAGTGATTAATTGCCTGCCGTGCCGCGTCCACCATTAGTTGCGGTACAACCCCGGGGACAGAGATATAGCCGTTTCTATAAAACTCTAACTTCTGTTTATGACTGAGCATATATGCTTCTCCATTTTGCGAGCATTAAAGCGTTTTACCCGCTAAAAGTTTATCATAAATCAATTATAACATGTCCAAACCTGATTACCAAAAGGTTTTTGAATATCAGTGTGCCTGTAGTTTTGAAGAATTAATGTGTGAGTGCATAGACCACCGCATTGATACCCATCTGTAATGCGGCATTTGAATACTCTCGCGGATAGAAATCCTCAGCGGCATGCTCCCATGCGTCTCCGAGGTCGGTATTGAAGTTGATCATCATCATAAGCCTGCCATTGTCGTCATAGACGCCGCGACAGTATGCAGGATAACCATCGTATCTTTCATACGTGCGTCCACTAAAAAGCGAGCGAAGCCCAGGAATCTGGACGAGTTCTTCGATTTTGAAGAAGCATCGGAAAATCGGATGGGATATGGGGATATCCACCGGTTCTCGTTCTGGAAAGATTTTCTTGAATTCCGTGTAAAACCGTTCCCATTCGCGTTCCCCGTGGAAATCGTCAACGAAGATAAAACCGCCGCGTAAGAGATATTCACGTAGGTTCTCTGCCTCTCTTCGGTTCAACCTGAGACTTCCGACCTCCAACATGTAAGAAAACGGATATTCAAATAGTTCTGTCTCACCAACTTTAATAATCTTTTCACGGGGATCGGCATCAATATTCGTCTGTTTGCGGAGTTGCCAGATAAAGTTCCGGTCGGAGGCGGGCCAATCCACTCGCCAACTGCTGCGTCTCGTGAGTTGACCGCCATACTGTAGACGAACGAAGGTGAATCTGTCCGAATCACCTTCCGAATTCGGCAGGATAACAGATACGGACATCACGATGAAAGTAGCCAACAACTGGATGGTTCGCATATTTTTCCGGTTTGAAGGTAGGTTTCAACATCTGGGTAATATTTATTCCTGAATCCCTGACTTAGAGTGTAACATATGGAGGGAATTAAATCCACTCTTAAACCAGATTCGGATGTCCAAGGGCAGGTTCAAAATGAAAGTAAGGATTTAGACTAAAAACTTTTGGACCAAACCGTCGTAACTTGGATACCTGTGCCAGATTCAAAGGCTTTTGCGACGTTAACTCTGAAAACAGAATCATTTCTTCCAGAATGTATACCCGGAACGTTGACGACAACAACAGAATTATCTTCTCCAAACTGTAGACCGATGCCGATACTCCCTTTGGGATCGAACGTATATGCTGGACCAGACACACTCCAAACCTGTCCCTCGTCAAAGAAGACAATGCCAAATGCATTTTTGAAAATACCCCAGTCGAACAGATTGGATAAACGGTAGTGATATTCGACGTTGAGTAGAAATCCCCGGTCTCCTGCAAACGTGTATGGAGAAGACGTATGTCCGCTTTTGTAGGTTATTGGACCACCAGATTCACTTTCCGGTCTATACCAAGGATACCCCCTGATGCCTGCCATTCCACCAATGATAAATTGGCGTTGAATTGGCAAAGTCGAGTTGGAAAACCCAAACAGAAGCCGAGTGCGTACTCGGTTATTCTTTAAACGGAAAGCATACCGAAAGTGCAATTGTAAACGTGTAAAACCAAAATCGGACCCTACTGCCGCATTGCTGTGTTCAATGAAAAACGTGTTGTGCCAACCCACGGAATTCGTTATATTATTCAAATCGTATCGGAAGGTAAGGCTCCGCATTTTGCCGGGAATTATTGATGGGTTTTCTCTCACACGGAGTTTCGATCCCCAGTTGGCGACAAACCAATCTGTGCTTCTCTGTAGACTCGCGTGTGATTCAGCAACCATTGCCAATTTGAAGAAGTGGGATGGCAGGACCGGTGACCACTGCAATGCGATCTCGGCACCTTGCCGCAGATAGTAATTTTGAAGATCTGGTGTCCCAACGATACGTTGAAAAATGGGTAGTGGATTGTTGTAATTCGGAAAAAGTTCAGGAGCAACGACATCTGTCAAACGGTGAATTTGTGCTGTGAGTCCGAGATTCCAAATGTAAGGTTTCCCCCAATTCGCTATGCCACCCATCCGGTAATGGACATGCGGGTTACCGAACGCATAACTCGCCTTTCCAAAAAGCTTTGAAGTCTGATCGCTCGATGAATCTCTGATGTTCCACGTCCAAAGGGGTCCGACATCCTTTCGTTTGCCGAGTTCAAAACCAGTGCCGATTTCCCACCCCGTCACTCGATTAAATCCGAGGCGTAGCGGCGGATTGAGACCAAGATACGCATTCGTAGAAAGCGGTTTCTCATCAACAGTAATCGTCGCGACGTATTTTGAATTCTCCTCAGCTATCTGTAGGTTTAACTCGTCAAAGTAGGGCATCGCTTTATAGAGTGTTTTGAGTGCTTGTTCAAGGTCTTCAGAACCGTTTTCAAGTGCCTGTTGAATCTGTGCTTCCGATATCTTCTCATTTCCTTGAATGCGTATTTCGTGGATCGGGACTTCCCCTGCCAGAAATCGTGTGCCTACGGCTGAAAGTTGAGCATCTAATTCCTGTAAAACCAACTTGCCTGCTGTTGATTTGTGGACCTTGTTAGCCTGAGAACCAGAGATTTTCAAAGATTTTAGGACTGACAGGGTTCGCGTAATCGGCAGATCCGTCACAGTAATTATCGCAGTGTGCTTGGCATTCACTTCTTCAACGCGTAAAGATGCCTTTTTAGAACTATTGAGGAGCACGCTTGTAAGAATAGGCATAACTTCGGCGATGTCGCCAGATCCACTTTCGAGGACCCGCACAATGTTGGCTCTTTCAATTTCGTTTACACCTTGGATTTGAATATCGTGAATTTGCTCACCATCAAAAGTCCAATCCCATGACTCTGCCGGTTCTAGTGTTTCTTGTAACGATGGGGATACCTCTTCAAGAGTACCGGTTGTAACTGGAGGTGTAGACTCGACAACTTCAGGCGTTGAGGGCGGCGGAGGGGGTGCGATTTCCAGATCACGAGGTTTAAGCGATGTCAGTTCAGAAATCTCAATACCGAGTTGATTGAGATTGAGTAGCAATTCACCGAGCTGCTTTTTCGGGATTTCGCCAACGATATTTATGAGATACACATCGTCACCGCTTTTAACAATAGCGAAAACCCCCTGAATAATCTCATTTACATGAAGGGTATAAAGATGCAAATTGTCATTTTCGACATCGCCTTGAAAAGGTTGTCCTAATACATTCCAGCCGCGCGCTTTTAGCGTCTCTCCGTAATATTGAACAACTTCCTTAAGGTTAACAGACCGACTTCGATAACTGCGGAGATGTAAGTTGTCTATAGTGTTAAACAGCGGCACAATATTGGAAGTCGGTTCCTCCATCACGAGAGCAATGACACGTCTGTCTAAATCAAACTGGAATTCAGAGGATGGCAGATTTGGAAAATCGAAGGCGACAGTGCCGTTATTGGACTGTGATTGCCCTGTAGGGGCAATGAGAAGCAGGAGTGTTATCATTATTTTTCTACCAGCATATTTCATTTAATATCTCCCTTACTAATCACTTTCGATGTTCTTTAGGCGTTGTTGTAGTTTTCTCAAGGCATCTGGAATGCGAGGTTTGCCGGATCGATAGATTACCTCGGGTGGCACAATCCTTCCGAGCATATATTCCTCCGAGCGCAATTCCAATGTGGGGATTGTTATTGAATAGGAACGCCTCGTCTCAGAATAAGGTTCTTTGGAATGGGTATAGTACCACTGTAGCGCGATAGAGTATCGAGGACCTTGGAAATATTGAATCTCAACAGGGTACATGCCAGTCTTGAGCGTTATACTGCCACGTTTTCCCTTCCCTTCGTGAATGCCATCGTTATCCACGATGAGCGTACCGTCGATATATAGTTTTGCTCCGTCATCTGCATAAAGCCCGAAATGATACAATCCGGGTGTCTCGATTGCTAACTCCCCGCGGAAACGAATTGCAAAATCCTCAACAACATATTGCATCTCTGGTGTCGGGAATCCTTGAGTATAATCTCGTTTAGAGACATCTAAGTTTGCTGTAACAAAGGTATAGACAGGTGTCAAAAGGTCGAAGTCCGGCATTCGATGGATGGGACCACCGGGGACGTAGACTTCCCCGATTAATCCGTGTCCTGCCATTACATCTGTGTCAAAGATACCAAGACCTGTATCTATGCCGTCAAGCGTTGGGAGTCCGACATCCGCTGCGCCTGTTCCTTTTGCAAAGTGTTTTCCGCTCCCATA